>VOFG01004506.1_pt1 | contig 49907 bp, 86 predicted proteins | sample 5384171 | NCBI WGS metagenome assembly VOFG01 (sample SAMN12384726, study PRJNA508395) | human gut metagenome | isolation source: healthy gut F | host: Homo sapiens
GTCGCGATGCATAGATGATGCGTTCGTATGGATGGCAAGATGCGGAAGAACTATCCTGGTTCAGAGAATTTATAAAAAATCTTTTCAACCGGGCATCGTCCTGAAACAAGGACTTGTACTTAGAATTGAGAAAACTTTCACATATCGAGGAAAATACCGATAGACTCCAGGGCTACCCGTAGAAAGCATGTAAGGGGTAATGGGAGGAATCAGGTAAAAGTCCCCTGGCAAAACATGAACACTGATATCTTGAATTTGCAGATGGGCATTTCCTTCCATAAGATAGAGCATACTGTAATAATTGCACTGGTGCGTGGGTAGACTTGGGAAAAATTAAAAAAGTTTGTTGACGGAGATATCAAACCAGGCAAAAAATGTCAAGGAATCTGAAATAACATCAAAATTAGAGATGTCATTTGGGTATTCTAAATGTTCCATATCTTTAGGAATTGAAAAGTAGAAAGCGTGTTAAATTGTGATTTTGAATCACATAGTTGTTGAAATAATCAAAATATGTATGATATTCGTTTAGTTGATTTCCCAGTCGGGAGTAATCCACATAGGAAATTTCAAGATTACTTAAATTTTGCAGAATATGATAAATCTGATCTCTGTTTTTATTTCCACTTTTATATACCTCTTAGTTAATAATCTGTTTATATCATATAGGAAAGCCCCTATGATACAAATACTCTTTTTTTATTATAACGGAATCACATGAAAAATAAAAGTGATTTGGTTTATCACAGATAAGAAAAAGAGGATTTGAAGAATATATGATAAGAAATGGATAGTAGAGAAATTCAAATCTCCCGGTTTTCACGATAGAATAAGTTTATCAAGTTGGGATGCGAGGAGGATATACTATGGCGAATCAAATTAAACGTCTCAATATTGCAGACGAAAAAAGTTTTCTAAGAAAAAGTTGCTTGGCTTTTTCCATGGTAAGGATGGGAAATATTTTACAGGGACTTATGATAGGTGAGGTAACATATTTTGCTACCAATAGTCTTGGAATTGCAGCAGCCGCTATTTCCATTGGCATGGCAATCAAGACGGCAATTGATGCTGTTACCGATTTTGATGGGGGCTATTGTTGATAGAACACATACAAAAGTGGGGCAAAGGCGAGACCTTGGGTTCTTGCAGGCATTCCGATGTGGATACTGACTTTACTTGTATTTGCGGTGCCAAGAAGCCTGATGAGTGACATGGGAATTGTGGTCTATATTACAATCTTATCCACGCTGGTCAGTGCTATATTTGGAACTATGGCAAATATTGCATACGAAACACATATCAAGCGAAGCATTGTAAATAACGATAATCGTGTACGGACTTTGACGGTGATTGGTTTAATTTATGCGATAGGGTCATTGGGGCTGCAGATTGCCTTGCCGGCTGTTATCAATATTTTCCATGCTTCACAAAGAGGATTTATTATTATTGCGGCAATCACAGCAATTATTGGTATTGTTGCTTGTTTGATGGCATTTTTCCTCTGTGAGGAATATTCCGAGGGAGGAATTGGCTGCATTTGAAGGATATGAACCGGAAAAACAAAAAGAAAATGTTCCGATTTCTGTATTTCTAAAGAGCGTGGCAAAGAACAAATATCTGGTTATGTTTACCCTGATCAACTTCATGTATATGATTGTTATGATGAGTTCGTTTGGTGTAGGACAGTATTATTTCCAATATGTTTACGGCAATTTGGGAACATTCTCCATTGTTATGGCTGCTTCTGTGGCATTGTTTCCAGTATTTGCTGCGATCCCAAAACTTTCAAAGAGATGGGCTCAGCAAAATTGATTAGTGGTTCCATGATGATTTCTATTATTGGTATTATCATTCGAATGTTCTTACCACAATCAATTGCGGCACAGATGGTTGGTTATCTTGCGGTCAGCCTGCCAAACATCATCAATGCCTGTGTTTTGTCTCAGGTAAACTATGAATTGATGGAGTATGGACGTTACAAAACAGGTGTCGTTGCGGAAGGTATGTATTCTGCATTTATTAGTTTTGCGCAAAAAGATGGCAACGAGTCTGAATTCCGTGATCGTCGGTCTGATTCTTTCTGGAACCGGATTTGATGCCTTGACTAAAGGCAGTTACAAAAAATGGTTTTGAAGATTGGGCAGCACTTGCTGCTTTAGGAACCAAAGGATTTGACACTTATGTAGAGGGCGTGCAGTGACGGTTGATAAAGCCTTAAAGGAATCAGTTTTGCTTATAATGGAATGCCTCTTATTTTCCTTGCAATCAGCATTGTCTTATTCGCATTTTTCCACTTGGAACGAGATTTAAAACAACTTCGAGTTGAGAACGGCTTTAATGAAGATGGAACCTTAAGAGAAAGTAAATAAGATGAGTTACGGCAGGAAGAAGTTCCTGCCGCAATTATTATAGGTAGGACAGATAGAGTATGAAAAAATTAAATTTAACGATGGATGGACATTTCAGAACCTGTTGAAGCATAGCGAACCAGTGGAAGTAAGACTTCCTCATGATGCCATGCAGACGGAAAAAGACTGGTAAATATGAAAAATGGCGCAGCAGCAGGCTTTTTCCCCGGGGTAAATATCAATATACCAAGCATTTTGGGGCAGATAGCGCATGGAAAGATAAGTCTGTGTTAATCGAGTTTGAAGGGATATATCAGAATTCTACAGTGATATTAAATGGGAAAAAAAATTGGCGGCTGGGTCTATGGTTATTCCGGATTTGTACTGGATATTAGCAGAAATCTGATTTTGGATGCGGAAAATGAACTTACGGTAATTGCAGATAACAGCAGGACACCAAATAGTCGATGGTATACAGGAAGCGGCATTTATCGCAATGTGAATTTTATATATAGGAGCTCCTTCCCATATAAGTGTAGATGGCATCGAAGCAGTGACAAAGCGGGTTGATTATAAAAATCAGTGTGCCTATGTCTCTGTTACTACAAAAGTAAACGATGTGACTGGCTGTGAATTGCAAATAACACTTTGGGATGATAATAAAAATAAGGTGGCAGAAGCATCCGGTATCCATACAGAAATGATCGTGCCGCATGTAAAACTGTGGAGTGACGAGCATCCATATCTTTATACGTTAAAGGCGGAACTGCGGAGAAATGGGAAGGTAGTCGATCAGGAGGCCATTCTTTTTGGAATCCGAGAACTTCGCTGGTCGGCAGAACGAGGACTTCTGGTTAACAACGAAAGTGTGAAACTGCGTGGCGGATGTATTCATCACGACAATGGAATTTTGGGAAGTTGTGCTTTATGATGGGATAGAAGAACGAAAATCAAACTTTTAAAAGAGGCTGGATTTAACGCTATTCGTTCGGCACATAATCCGGCAAGTAAAGCACTCCTGACGGCCTGTGATAAATATGGAATGTATGTGATGGATGAAGCATTTGATCAGTGGAGATTCATGAAAGTAGATTATGATTATTCTATTTACTTTGAAAAGTATTATGAAGAAGATGTAAGTGCCATGATCCGCAAGGATATCAGTCATCCATCTGTGATTATGTATTCTATTGGTAACGAAATAGGGGACACAGGTAGTGACGAAGGGGCTGTGTGGAACCGTATTTTGTTGATATCTGCCATAAACTGGATGCTTCCAGACCAGTTATCAATTGTATCAATCCAGTGGTGTCCATGATGGGAGGAAGAAAATCTAAGTGCAGTCCTCAGGACAGTGTGAATCCTTACGAGGAGACAAAGAACGCCCAGACGACAGCAAGTCTACTGGCTAATATTATTGTCACGGTAGTACCTTTTGTCCAAAAAATGATGGGAAAACCGAAAAAAGGTAGAGAAAAAACTGAAAGCCTGTTTTGATGAACTGGATATTGTAGGGCTGAATTATGCAGAAAAATTGTTATGAGCCACATCATGCATATGATCCCAAACGTATCATGTTAGGTTCCGAGACTTATCCGCATTCCATGGCAGAACGATGGAAGTTGGTTGAGGCTCACCCATATGTGATTGGTGATTTTATGTGGACAGCAATGGATTATTTGGGGAAGCCGGTGTCGGCGTTCCGATTTATGGAAAGGCAAAGGTGGCTTTAATCGACCATATCCGTGTGTCAGTGGAGGGTGTGGAGCAATCAATCTTTTTGGGACAGAAAGAAACGGAGATGTATGCTGCAGCCATTGCTTGGAAGAAGTATAAAACCATATATCGCTGTAAGACCGGTTAATCATTCCGGTGAAAAGTATTTCCTTGGTATGTGGCGCGATACAGATGCTGTACATAGTTGGAGTTGGCCGGGCTGTCAAGGGAAAAATGCGCAGATTGAAATCTATAGTATAGGAACCGAGGTAGAATTGTTTCAGAACGGAGAGTCTCTTGGTCGAAAAAAATTAGAATTTTGTAAGGCGTCCTATGAGACAATCTATCAAATGGGAAGACTTAAGGCGGTCAGTTATGATGAAAAGGAAATAAAATTGATGAGGATGAACTTATTTCTGCAGGCGATGAAACAAGGCTTTGTGTGGAAGCGGAAAAAGAAGTTCTGACAGGCGATGGAGAAGATATGACGTTTGTGCTGGTCTCTCTGACTGATGCAGCAGGTATCGTAAAGATGCTTTCTGATAGGCAAATCAGGGTCAGTGTTTTGGGGAACGGAATCCTGCGCGCTATTGGCAACGGAAATCCTGTGACTGAAGAAGCGTTTGATGGCGATTCCTACCACTCTTGGATGGGGCAGATGGGATTTTATGTACAAAGCACAGAAGAAGAGGGCACAATCGTGATTGATGTGAGTGCAGAGGGAACCGAAGCAGAGCAAATTATCCTGCAGACCAAAAGAAGGTGATAGACATGAAAGAGACATTTGTTTTTTCAATAAAAAAGACACCCGACGGGTGGAAGTATCCAACCACTGGAAATATTGTGTTGGCTCTGGTCAGGCAAAACTTGCTATGCGTTCAGATTATGCCCGACAATTAAAATTTATTCATGATGAACTTGGCATAGAGAGTTCGGTTTCACGGCATTTTTGATGATGATATGCAGGCGATTATGTCCATGGCGGATATGATGCCGATACCGGGCGCAGAAAAGTTTCAAAATTATAATTTCTTTAATATTTTTGCGGCATATGATAATGTACTTGCAGCAGGAATGAAGCCATGGGTTGAACTGTCTTTCATGCCATCGGCTATTGCAAAAAAGAAGAAAAAAGTCACGGTCAATGCGGAGGGCATGAAAAACATGCCGGCGAAAGACGATGATTGGGTAAAGTTGGTACAGGCGTTCATCCGGGCTGCGATACACCGGTATGGCAGGAATGAGAGGTTATTACATGGAATTTTGAGGTTTGGAATGAACCTAATATGTTCACTTTTTTGCCGGAACGATGGAGGACTATTTCCATCTCTATGAGATTACAGCCAAAGCCGTGAAGGAGGTAGATCCGGCTCTATTGGTGGGGGGGACCTGCAAGTGCAACCGGAGATTGGATTGCTGAATTTATTGACTTTTGTGAGCAAAGGAAATTGCCCTTGATTTTATTTCAACACATAATTATCCGGGAGATGGTATAGGGAGAAGCCTTTGCCATGAAAGATCTTTTTCTCCAATGTTGTGGGGGAATGAAGCAATTGAGAAGTAAGAAAGCGGGGACTGCTCTGGATGGGATTCGTCTGATCATGGAGGATAAGACGGAAACCACGGTTCTGGCAAAGGGCAGATGTATGATAATACAAAGAAAGTCAGTCAGATTGTGGCGGGCAGATACCCCATTTATTATACTGAGTGGAATTGTAATGCCATCCTGACATCACCGAGTAATGATAGTAAAAAGGTGGCATGTTTCAGGTAAAAGGATAGATGAGATGGAAGGAAATGTGACAGGATCATCTATTTGGGCATTTAGTGATATTTTGATGAATTCATGATAGTGCCGGAAGAATTTTCAGGAGGGTTTGGTTTGCTTACCATCCATGGTATCCCCAAACCGCAGTTTTATGCATTGAAATTATTAAGTGATGCGGGAAGCAGAAAAATATCGGGTACAGATAGAGGTGCCGGGATGTCAGAATGTTCGATTGTACCGGATTGATGATGAGCATTGCAATCCGTATCGTATATGGAAGGAAATGGGATCGCCTGAAAATATGAATCCGCAGGAAATCCATGAAGTGATTGAAAAATCATCCCTTGTGGCAGAAAAAGTGACTTATACATATGAAAACGGAGAATTGATCGTATCCGGCAGGCTGCAGGTAAATGACACGCACTGTTACATCATCAGGAAATAGTAAAGGAGATTAGTTATGAAGACATATGATCTGAAAACAGCATATATGAGAAATCCCATGGGATTGGATGATCTGCATCCGCAATTATCATGGAAAACCAAAGATGGTAAAAACAGACGGCGTTTAAGATAGAGGTGTCCGTAAATGATAAACCATGGAAACTTATGGAGGAAAGAAGAAGTGATTCCATGAAGACGAGTTACAGTCTTCCTTTAGAGAGTCGAGACCGGATTCTGTGGCGTGTAGCGGTGGCAGATGAGAATGGAGTATATGACAGTTGGAGCCAGCCTGCTTTCTTTGGAAATGGGATTGTTGGAAAAAAAGGAGTGGAAAGCATCGTTTATCATGGGAAACTATGAACATAGTAAAAGTCCCAAAGTGCGATATCCGGTGGACTGTTTTAAAAGACTTTTCGAATAAAAAAGAAAATCTTGTGCGTGCGAGACTCTACATTACAGCCTGTGGCCTGTATGAGACAAAAATTAATGGCACAAAGTGGGGGATGCGGTTTGACACCGGGATCCACTGCGTTTCAAAAAGAGTACATTATCAGACGTATGATGTGACAGACTTGCTGAAAGATGAAAATGTGTGGACCATGGAACTGGCAGATGGTTTTTACGCCAGTGCCACAGGGGTCTTTGACAGCACGAAAGTTTATGGATATGAGCCAAAACTTATGGCGCAAATGGAAGTCTTTTTTATCAGAGTGGAGAACATGAGGTTTTCGTGAGTGATGCTTCTATGCAATGGTCTAATGATGGCAGTATCCGTTATGCGGATATGAAAACGGAGAGAGGATAGATCTGGGGCGTAGTCCATCTTATAGTGGAAGGGCAAGAGTGACGTCGTATGAAGGTATGGTCTGTGCTTCCAATAATGACGCGGCAAAAGAACATGAGAAATTTTCGAATCCAACAATTGTGCATTGTCCGGACGGACATACAGTGCTGGATTTTGGACAGAATATTGCAGGCTATGTCAAACTTTCCGTAAAAAGGAGAAAAAGGAGCAAAATGCCGCATGGTGTGTGGAGAAAAAATTGGATACAAATGGTAATTTTACTGTAGAAAATATTGCATGGAAGGCGAATTATGATACCTGCCGTTTTCAATCCGTGGATTTTGTCTGCGATGGGGTACGTCACGACTACAAACCCAAATTTACGATTATGGGATTCCGTTATGTCCTGCTTTTGGACTGGCCGGAGGATGTGGATGCCGGCAGATTTAGTGCAATTGCAGTTTATACGGACATGGACACAACGTTTTCCTTTACTTCTTCGGATGCTATGCTCAATCGGATTGTGAAAAATACATTCTGGAGTGTAAAAGGAAATTTTATGGATGTCCCGACCGATTGTCCGACACGTGAGCGTGCCGGCTGGACTGGTGATGCACAACTCTTTTTAATACAGGCAATTATATGATGGATCGAGAGAGCATTTTTTCGTAAATGGATGAGAGATGTAGCAGATTGTCAAAAAGGAAATGGTCTTGTCTATAATGTGAATCAACGGGGGGTAAGAAGAGTGGATTGATTGAGTGGATATCCATGGAGGAAGTGCCGGCTGGGGAGACGCCATGGTGACTATCCCGTACTATTTCTGGAAACGGTATGGAGATGATTGCCTGATTCGGGAGAATTGGCAGGCAATGGAAAAAGTGCATTGCATATTTTAGCAGCAGAATGGGTAAAAAGAAACCTCTTTTCCCTTTTTTCACCAAAGCGAAGCAAATATGACAAATATCTTGTGGCCAGTGGGAGACATTTTGGTGAATGGACGGAGCCGGACGACTGTGCGCCATCACAAAAAATGTTATTGCTGCCAATGGTAGAGGAGGCGACCGCATATTTATCCTATGCTGCGAGGTTAATGGAGGAAAATGGCTGACTATCTGGGAAAAGAATCCCAAGCAAAACATTATAAACAGATCGCAGATCGGACGAAAAGAGGCATACAATTATTATTTTGTACAGAATGGTGACATTACAAGCAAGAGAATGTGCAAGTATGTAAGACCTTGTGGATTGAATTGGCTGAGGGACAGGCCCGCCAGAGACTTTTGCAAAAAATTGTGAAACTGAATCAGGAGAGAGAGTATCGTGTGGGAACCGGTTTTTGTCTACCCCATTTGTATTTCCGCTTCTTACGGAAGCAGGTGCAAGCGATGAGGCTTTCCGCATGCTTATGAATCCGGAGATTGGCTGGATCCAGCAAAATAAAACAAGGCGCAACAACAGTGTGGGAAAACTGGACAGATGATGCATCTTTAAATCATTATTCTAAAGGAGCATGTTGTCAGTGGATCTTTGATACCTTATGTGGAATCAAAATGGATGGCAGGGAGAATCATTTTGTGATTGCACCCCATCCGGTTTCACAGATAGATTCTATTTCTATGGAATATGATTCTGCATATGGCAAGGTTTCGAGTGCCTGGTTTAGAACAGATGGAAAGGTGAACTTTAGGATTTCCATACCATCGAACTGTGTGGCTGATGTCATCCTGCCAGATGGAAGCACATTTGCCTGTGAATGTGGAGAATATAACTTTTCTACTGTGACAAAATGAGTTGAATAAAGGAAAAATCCCTTGCATACAATGTAAAAACAAGTATTGCAGGGGATTTTTTTTGAAACCATATATTGAAAAAACGGGCAGTTGAAATTGGTACATACATTGTGGAAAGAGTGCGACCGTAAGGCAGGCGGCAAAGAGTTTTGGCGTGAGCAAATCTACGGTACATAAGGACGTTGCGGAACGTTTGCCGCAGATCGATGTCGAACTTGCAAAAGAGGCAAGAAGCGTCTTAGATGTCAATAAATCAGAACGACATATCCGTGGTGGCATGGCTACCAGAAAAAAGTATGCACATATCCATTGACTTTCCACGCAGGATAAACTAAGATTTTTAGAAGAGTAAACGAACCGATAAACGGTATTTGAGGAGGAACAAATGGAGAACGTTACTATTATGGATCATCCACTGATCCAGCATAAAATTTCAAGACTTCGTGACAAGACAACAGGAACAAATGAGTTCCGTACCTTGGTCAGTGAGATCGCTATGTTGATGGGGTTTGAGGCACTGCGCGATCTTCCGACCGAACTGGTAGAGATCGAGACACCGATCGAGACGACCAAACAGCCAATGATTGCCGGTAAGAAGATGGCGATCGTGCCGATTCTGCGTGCTGGACTTGGGATGGTAGACGGTGTGCTGAATCTGGTTCCATCTGCAAAGATCGGACATATCGGTTTGTATCGTGACCCGGAGACTCATGAGCCACATGAGTATTACTGCAAGTTGCCGGAACCGATCGACCAGAGAACTATTTTGGTAGTAGATCCAATGCTTGCAACCGGTGGATCCGGTGCAGATGCCATCACCATGATCAAGCAGCATGGCGGCAAGAATATCAAGTTCATGTGCATCATTGCCGCACCGGAAGGTCTGGAGAGACTGCACAAGGAACATCCGGATGTGCAGATCTATGTTGGCGCCTTGGATCGTCAGTTGAATGAGAATGCTTATATCTGTCCGGGACTTGGAGATGCCGGGGATCGTATTTTTGGAACAAAGTAATCAAGGATCGGATGTCAAAGGGGATGCTCTTTTATAGGGCATCCTCTTATCTTATAGCAATGAGTAAAGGAAAAAAATATGGGAAAAAATATTGTTTTGATCGGTATGCCGGGTGTGGGAAAAAGTACTTCCGGCGTTATTCTTGCAAAAGTATTAAATTATGATTTCTTGGATTCCGATCTGGTCATTCAGCATCAGACCGGAAAACTTTTAAAAGAAATCATTGCAGAAAAAGGCATTGATGGTTTCAACGCAGTAGAAAACGAGATCAACAGCCAAATTGATGTGGAAAATACCGTGATCGCGACCGGAGGAAGTGTTATCTTTGGCGCAGATGCTATGGCACACTTTAAAGAAGCGGGATTGTCGTTTATCTGAGGATCAGTTATGATCTCTTGGACGAGCGTCTGGGGGATCTGGATGAGCGAGGTGTCGTACATAAAGAGGGACAGACCTTGCGGGATATTTATAATGAACGCACGGCACTTTATGAAAAATACGCGGATATTACCGTGGATCGGACGGCAAGGATGTGGCTGGCACGGTGGATGCAGTAGTGGCGCAGTTAGAAGGAAAATAAACATAAGATGAGTAAACTATTGGTTTTACAGATAACCATGCTTTTGCTGATCTTAGTAGGAGCACTTATAAAAAGAATAGGAATTATAAGCAAAGAAGGGCAGAAGAATATCAACGATCTGGTCATTTATCTGGTGCTTCCTGCAATATTGTAAAGTCCTTTATGATTGACTGCGATAGCAATACGTTTGTGCAGTTTGCAGAGGTTCTTGTGATTTCCATAGGGATACAGATCGTCAGTGTGATCCTGGGAAAGATTTTATATGGTAAAAGAGAAGTGGGACATCGTATGAGCCTGCAATATGGCGTGATCTGTTCTAATGCGGGATTTCTGGGAAATCCGGTCGCAGAGGGCGTTTTTGGATCGATCGGGCTTGCTATGGCATCCATTTTCCTGATTCCCATGCGCATTATGATGTGGTCGTCCGGTATTGCAATCTTTACGCAGTCAAAAGATTGGAAAGCGACTTTGAAAAAGGTTGTGACCCATCCTTGTATCATTGCCTGTTTTATCGGTTTGATCCTGATTCTGACACAATATAGACCACCAGCCGTTATCACAAATACGATCGGAACGATCGGAAATTGGTACAATACAGCGCTTTCCATGATGGTCATCGGTATGATCTTGGCAGAAGCGGACTGGAAATCTATTTTCGACTGGGAAGTGCTTCGGTATTCTATCCTTCGTCTGGTACTGATGCCACTGGCTTTGTATGTCGTCTGCCTGCTCATAAAACTGCCGTCTCTGGTGACAGGGGTCTGTGTACTCTTGACTGCCATGCCGGCGGGGCAACGACCAGTATTCTGGCATCCAAGTATGGCTGTGATGAGATCTTTGCAACAAAACTGGTAGTGGCATCTACCATCCTTTCCATGATCAGTATTCCAATCTGGAGTATGGTTTTGACCATATGATTTTAAGTGTGTAAAAAATACAAAGAATGCGAAAAAAAAGATTGTAGAGTGAAGATAATTCCGCTATACTTTCTTTAGTTAAGGATATCTGCGAGGGTGCATATGTCATCTCGCAGATTTTTTGCGGAAAGGATCTTTTCGCAGAGGAACAACAAATCAGTACAAAGGAGTTATGTGATGAATCAAAAGGAGCAATCAAAGATGCCCGCAGTCTTGGAACACCAAAGATGCTACTGTTGGGTTTGCAGCACATGTTCGCCATGTTTGGCGCAACGATCTTAGTTCCTATCCTCGTGAATGATTATTTCGAGGGAGAAGGACTTTCTGTTCAGGTTACACTGTTTTGTGCCGGTGTCGGTACACTCTTATTTCATTTGATCACCAAGCGTAAGGTGCCTGCTTTCTTAGGATCTTCCTTCGCATTTCTGGGTGGATTTTCCATGGTAGCACAATTGGATAGTGGAATTTATGCCAATATGACTATGGGCGAAAAGTTGCCATACGCTTGTGGCGGTATCGTGGTAGCAGGTCTTTTTATATCTGGTATTTGCCCTGATCGTAAAACTGGTAGGTGTAAGAAAAGTTATGCGTTTGTTACCGCCGGTAGTAACTGGACCGATCATTATCAGTATCGGACTTTCCCTTGCATCTTCTGCTGTCAATAATGCACAGACAAACTGGATCATCGCGATCGTCGCATTTGCGGTTATTGCGATCTTCAATATCTGGGGCAGGGGCATGTTCAAGATCATTCCGATCCTCATGGGTATCGTGATCTCTTATATCTTTTTGCTTTGGTATTAAATGGTGTCGGTATGACAAATGCTGACGGAAGCGCGATCTTAGATTTCACTTCTGTAGCAAGCGCACACTGGGTACAGTGGCAGCCATTTGTATGGTGCAAGTTTGATATTACAGCCATCCTTGTTATGGCACCGATCGCACTTGCGACCATGATGGAGCATATCGGTGATATTACAGCAATCTCCGCAACGGTAGATGAGAATTTCGTAGAAGATCCGGGACTTCACAGAACCTTGATCGGTGACGGACTTGCAACCGCATTTGCCGGAGCCATCGGTGGCCCTGCAAATACAACATATGGCGAAAATACAGGTGTATTGGAACTGTCAAAGGTACATGATCCTAAGGTTATCCGTATCGCAGCCGTATATGCGATCATCCTTAGTTTTTCACCGAAATTTGCAGCAGTGATCGGTTCTATGCCATCTTCCATCATCGGTGGTGTAAGTTTCATCCTTTATGGTATGATCTCTGCTATCGGTGTCCGTAATGTGGTTGAGAACAAGGTAGACTTCACAAAGTCAAGAAACCTGATCATTGCAGCCGTTATCCTTGTCAGCGCACTTGGATTTACAGATGGTTTTACATTCACGATCGCAGGAACAAGCGTTACACTGACTTCTCTTGCTATCGCAGCCATTTTGGGAATTTTCCTGAATGCTATCCTGCCGGGCAAGGATTATGAATTTGAGACAAGCGCAAAAAAAGAAGAAGCGTAAAAGACGGATTCTGTTTCGGGGAAGCGGGATACGAAAAGTTATGAGCAGATAGACAAAGAGCATGTGGACGATCGAAGGATCGGACACATGCTCTTTTGTAGTTATTATAGGAGTATTAAGCGTAATAATCGATGTTGTTTGCCATGCGCTTGGCATAGGTCGTCAACTGTTTCATGAATTTGGAGTCTTTGTTTAAAAGACTCTTGAAACGGCTGCCACTGATGTTTTCAACGGCGGAAGAACTGAGGTCAGATAACCAGAGGAGTTTTCCTTGATGCCGATGTTTTCCAAATCCTTGGAATACTTGCTGGCAAGATTTTTCAGATTCTTGTAAGTGGAGGTCGCATAGGAATTGGTCGAGGATTTGGCGGAATCCATGGTGTAATTGTATGTATCGATAAAGGCGCGTACATGAGAAGAAATATCGTCCTTATCGGCAGTTTCAAAGTCAAAATCATCCAGTTTCTGAACCGCGCGGCGAAGCGCCTGTGCATCTGCATAATTTAACTGATTGGTCGTAGCAGAAGAACGTGTACTTTTGGTCGTAAAGCGCGGTAGGTCGCGTAATAACTGCGCAGGGTGATGTTGTTTGCTACAGAAAATCCACTCATGACGGCTCCTTTCTTTAAAAATTATAGTAGGGAAAGCGGTAAAATTTTGCCAATTACCGATTGTTATATATTTTATATCGGAAATTCTGTCGGAAAATTGACCTTTGAACTTGTTATTTTTATAGGCTCTAATATAATGAAACGAGATAGATTTGTACCTGGTACAAAAAGAAACGGAGGACAAGCATGGAGCAGGAAAAGGTCATAGTCATTGACTTTGGCGGACAGTACAACCAGTTGGTTGCCCAGAGTCAGAGAATGCAATGTTTATTGTGAGATCATTCTTATAAGACAGATATTGAAAAAATCAAAGAGATGAATCCAAAAGGAATCATTCTCACAGGCGGACCGAACAGCTGTTATGAGCCGGATTCACCGACTTATACCAAGGAATTGTTTGAATTGGGAATTCCGGTATTGGGACTTTGCTATGGGGCACAGTTGATGATGCATGTATTAGGCGGTAAGGTCGAGAAGGCACCGGTCAGAGAATACGGTAAGACCGAGGTATTCGTAAAGCAGGATTCCCCATTGTTTGCAGGCGTATCTGCAACAACGATCTGCTGGATGAGCCACTTTGATTATATTTCCAAAGCCGGCAGAGGGATTCCGCATTTGCGCACATACGGCAGACTGCCCGGTTGCAGCAGCAGAGAAACAGGAAAAGAATTTATATGCGATCCAGTTCCATCCGGAAGTACTGCATACGGTTGGGAACCAAGATGCTGCACAACTTTGTACGCGGTGTCTGTGGATGCGCCGGAACATGGCGCATGGATTCTTTTGTTGAAAATGCCATCAAGGACGTAAGAGAAAAGGTAGGAGACGGAAAGGTGCTTTTGGCACTGTCCGGTGGTGTGGATTCTTCCGTACTGGCGGCTTTGCTTGCAAAGGCAATCGGACCACAACTTACCTGTGTATTTGTAGATCATGGTCTGCTTCGTAAGAACGAGGGAGACGAAGTCGAGAGTGTATTTGGCAAGGGCGGAGCCTTTGATATCAACTTCATCCGTGTCAATGCACAGGAGCGTTATTATGCAAAACTTGCAGGAGTGACCGAGCCGGGCGGAAGCGTAAGATCATCGGCGAAGAATTTATCCGTGTTTTTGAAGAAGAAGCAAAGAAGATCGGTGCCGTAGATTTCCTGGCACAGGGGAACGATCTACCCAGATGTGGTAGAGTCAGGACTTGGCGGAGAATCTGCAGTGATCAAGTCTCATCATAATGTCGGCGGTCTGCCGGATTATGTAGATTTCAAGGATATCATCGAACCACTGCGCAACCTGTTTAAGGATGAAGTGCGTAAGGCAGGACTGGAACTGGTCTGCCGGATTATCTGGTATATCGTCAGCCGTTCCCCGGACCGGGACTTGGCATTCGCATCATCGGCGAAGTGACCGCAGAAAAGGTGCGAATCGTGCAGGATGCTGATTATATTTATCGTGAAGAGATCGCTAAAGGCGGGACTGGATCGAAGCATCGGACAGTATTTTTGAACAGCAGAGAGAATAAAAATTCGATTTGACTTCTTGAACAGCAGAGAGAATAAGAAGCGATTTGCTTCTTGTTTCTCTGTTTTCCTATACAGATTCTTCAACATTTATTTGTTGATCTGCTCCGCAGGCAACAAATAAGAGCCGACTATCCTTATTTCTTTATCGTAAATTTACTTGTTACACAGTAATGAAAAAAGCCAATAGTTTGTAACTGAACTTTACAAACTATTGACTTTACATTTTGAGGTCCACTCTTCAATGAATTATCATACGAATATATCTTCAATACTTTATAATTCAAGAGTAATAATAAGGCTATTGGCATGTACTTTTGCAACAATATTTCCGCCAAGAATGGCAACAAGTGTTTTTACTACCGCAAGTCCCAATCCTGTACTTCCATTATGTCTTGATTTATCGCCTGTATAAAAACGGTCAAAAAGTCGATTGCAATCAATTTCTGAACTGTCACTCATTGGATTTTCAATGGTAAATATAATATTATTATTTTCTTTCTCCATAAGTGTTATTTTTATCGTTCCAACAGAATACTTAATTGCATTTGTCAACAGATTTTGTAAAATTCGTTCTACCATATTTTTATCAGAATATACGTATATTGAATAATCTGGGAGATTTATTTCGGGTAAAATATTCTCCTTTTCTAATGCAACGGCATTTTCCGTAATTAAATTTATTAACATATTAGATATATTAAACTTTTCTTTTTCTGGAACTGTCTGCTGTTCCTCCAAAATAGAAAGGTCATAGAATGTTTCTACCAATTCTTTCATTTTTTCGGCTTTGCTAAAAATCACTTTTTACACGCTGTGCTTGACTGGATTCCAAATTTTCTTTTTGCAATAATTGTAAATGACCAAGAATGACTGTAAGAGGTGTACGCAAATCATGTGATATATTAGCAACAGATTCTTTTTAAATACTCTTCATTGCGTAATACGCCTGCAACAGCCTGTCGTTGTCTGATATTATATTGATTCAATATACCAGCCAGTCTTTCTAAATCTTTATCAATCAACGAAATGTCTAACATCTGCTGTGAATTTCCAGAATTCAATTCATTAACTTGATCCGCAAGATTACGGATTTGTTTTTTAATTGAATATATCGAAATAGCAGTATTACTAAAAATATTGTTATGATAATTAAAATCCATTCTATGTTAGACATTTTCTCCACCTATTTAAAATCACATTTACAAAATTTTATCCACGAAAGCAATACCAATATACCAGACCATATACATCCTACTAAAATAGCTATCGGTTGAAAAAAGGTTTTCATGCTGACAACGATTCTGATTTGATAAGTAGGTAAAAACCGACTGGTAATCTCAACATCATTCCATAGCCAAGATATAAGCTAAGACCAAAAATAATAATTGCTGTAACCGAAGTTGCTTTTACAGCATCCTGTAAATAGCAACAAATAAGTATTGCAATTAGAAATATCGCACTATTAAGCAGACAAGAATAAATGATTGCTTTTATAATATTGTAAAAAAAACATTCCCACGTCTGCAACACCAAAGCGTCCAAATTCCCTTATGCACCCTGAAACTGGATAGACAAGAGCCATAAGATTAAAAGCAATTAAATACGATATTATTTTACTTGTAAAAAATTTGTTTTCTGGAATGTCCAGCACTGACCTCTAAGTTTATTGTTCTCTTAGAAAATTCCTGTCCTAAAATCAATGCAAGTATAGCCGACATGATGATAAGAAGAAACGTAGAATCATACACCATTCCATTAAAAATATCAGCAAGAGAAGAAACAATTTCTTCTGTCGGTCCCATGATCTCTGTAACATAAGTATCTGCTGTAAAAATCCTAAAATAAATATTCCAATCATACCACACCAGTAAATAGAATTATGTAACAACTGATATTTTTCCAGTTTTAATAATTTATCCATAAAAAAACACCTCCGGTTATTTCAAGTCTGTATGTAAAAAAGCACTACCTGCAATGAAATATAAAATAAAATTCCATAAAAAAATCTACAAACAAGCAAAAGTTTGTCGAATAGACCTTTTGCAATGAAATTAACCTAAGTTGTCCCATTGGTATTATTCTGCTGATTATTTGTGCAGATTCACTGTTCAGTAAAAAAATCATAACAAAAAATAAAACCATTGAAACTGTCAGTGTTTTCCCCATATCACGAAAAATAAAATAGCAAAAAACATCGGTAATGCACACAGTGTTATCATGGCAAACAGAGTTAGTAAAACCATAGTATATGTGCTATCATTCCAAAAAGTTTTTCTCCAATATAAAATTGACTAATAATTCCATGTACAAATAATGGAAATACCAGAATGATAATACAACCTATTTGAGATACAATTAACTTTACTCTAAATATAGAACTTCTTTTATGTCCGGCAGTAATATAAGTATTTAAAGTTCTTCCACTAAAATCACTTCCAATGAACAATGCTATAAACACTATAATCAAAAAATAGAGTAACGGAATATTGTATAATGATGCCATAATTAAGTTTGAAGAGCATTCTTTACTATCTAACAGCAATATGCTACTTAAAAGGAGATTGAATATTCCAATTCCCCAAAAATACCAACTGTGAAACAACTTATATAACTCAGTTTTTAGGAGATTTGACATCTTTTGTTCCTCCTATTTTGCTCAAAAAAATAGTCCTCCAAAGTATCGCCAGATACAGAAAGTCCTGTTACAAGAATGTGCGATTCTGCCAAAGCAGACGCAACTGTCTCTAAATCATTCAAATAATCATACAAACGAATTATGCCATCTGGCATTAGTTTAAAGTTATCTGTATGAAGATTCTCTTCCAAAACCAGAACCGTTTTCTGAACATCTGTTGTTTTAATTGCTATATGTCGTTTACACCGTTCATTTAATTCATAATCAGAAATCTCTTCTATAATTTTTCCATGGTCAATCAGAATAAATTCTGATGCTGTTTGATACAATTCTTCTAAGATATGGCTTGAAACCAAAATGGTCATACCATATTCTTTATTCAAAATTTTTAATAAATTTCTGATTTCTACAATTCCAGCAGGGTCAAGACCATTGATAGGCTCGTCTAAAATCAATAGTTCTGGTGTATTTAAAAGTGCAATCGCTATCCCCAATCGTTGACGCATACCTAATGAAAAATTGCGGACACTCTTTTTACCTGTATCTTGCAATCCAACCATATCTAATGTCCTTTTAATAACTGATTTATCTGGTATGCCTCGTTGAATACGCTGTACTTCCATATTTTGATAGGCAGTCATTGACGGGAATAGAGCAGGCGTTTCAATCATACTTCCAATTCGTTTACGCTGTTTCTGCAATTCTTCTGTTCCAGAATTTCCCCATAAAGAAAGTGTACCACTTGTTGGAAACGCAAGCCCTGTGACTAATCTTAAAAAGTAGTCTTACCTGCTCCGTTTTGACCAATAAATCCATAAATTTTTCCTTTTTTTATTTGTAAATTTATGTGGTCTAATGCTAATGTTTGTTTATATTCTTTGGTTAAAGACTTTGCTTCTAAAATAATTGAACTCATATCCCAAACCTCCTTTACTTAAACCAGTATAACGGGCAATTTTAAAGAATTTCTTAAATCGTAATGAGAAAAGTTAAAAAAAATAATAAAGCTAAGGAACGTTTAATCCTTAGCTTTATGTAAGGCGGTAGCCAATGCCCCCAAACAGCATCAATAAATTCTGTATCAGAGCATATCGCTTTTAATTTATTGCGTAAATTACTGATATGAACATTAAGTGTATTATCCTCAGCAATATATTCCGTATCCCAAACACTTTGAAAAAGATTCGATTTTGAAAATACTTTATCTGGATATTTCATCAACAATTCTAAAATGCCAAATTCTTTAGCGGTTAAGGATAATTCTATTCCATTCAAAAATGCTGTATTTTTCTCTAGGTCTAAAGTCAGATTGTTATATTGCAAACATTCTGTCTGGCTATTTTGAAATTGTACTCTTCGCAGATTACTTTCAATTCTGGCAAGCACTTCTTCCATATCAAAAGGTTTTGTGATATAATCGTCTGCTCCCAGACGAAGCAAGTCGATTTTATTTTTGTGTAGTTTCTTTCGCTGAAATAATAATAACAGGTATCGTAAATTTCTGCGTACATCAGATAAAATAATATCACCACTCCGATAAGGAAGCATAATATCAAGTATAATCAAATCAATTTTTTCTTTATTCAAAAAATCCAGAACATGAAGTCCATCATATTGGCAATGCACAGCATATCCTTTTTTCTCTTTTAGAAAATCAGCCAATAACGCATTTATTTCTAAATCATCTTCAATAATCAATATTTTATTCATTAGCCTACCTCATTCCCGCAATGCTACTTTCCCATTATACATTTAAGGTTGTATTTCCTCAATACCATTGCAACCAATTATATGAGAGGGATTCTTATTTTGTCAATCTAATTGTAAGCAGAATAGTATAGATTGGATAAACAATTACCATACTATTCTGCTGTAACATTTATTCTACAATCTTCCAGTTATCGTCCTTATGAAGCACAAGCTCATACTGTGAGATTTGCGTCATTTTCGACTTGTTATCCAGACATTTTACGGACACGCTGACTTTGAGGTTGTCGCCGTCTTTGGTAAAGACAGGGTTTACCAGTTCCGAAAATACATAGTCGCCGGATACAGGAGCAATCACACCGTCTTTGACATAGTAGGCAAGCGTAAGCGATTAAAGAAAAAAATATAGATTGATGAATGATATGGAAAAGAATGGTACTACCCATTAGTACCACAAAACTTCTAGTTGCAGAAGTAGTGGTTGGATATTATAATCTCCTTAGGTGGACTTGTAAACCATCAGATTATTATCTTCTGAATAGTAAACAAACCTGCAAGCCACCAGAAATACACACAATAATGACAATATAGCAATGGTACTGGATTGGTACTAAAAATGTGTGAAACGAAAAATAATGAGTGGAAAAAGATGTATATTATCAATACGATATGGTATAGATAACTGTATTAAAACAATCAGAATCAAACCAAACTTTGCGAGTTTGAATAACGGACAGAAATGCCGAAAGCCTGTATTTATGCGGGTTTCCGGCATTTGTTTTATCGAATGGCTCTAGTTTGGCTCTATTTGTGGGTGGAGTAATAGGGATAAATCTTATATCGGCTGTAGGAGTGATAATGAAAATGGATATTAGAGTAGCAACTTTGGAGGATGTACAGATAGTAGCAAAATTGGCGATTCAGATGTGGAAATCACATACCATTGGAGAATTGGCAGGGGAATTTTACGATTATATTAGCAAAGAGAAGGGGATAGTTTTTATTGCAGTGGCAGATGCAGGCGCAGTTGGCTTTGCACAATGTGGATTAAGACATGACTATGGAGAAGGCACAGCCTCAAGTCCAGTAGGGTACTTGGAAGGGATTTTTTTATAAAAGCGGAATATAGAAAAGAGGACTGGCAAAAGGTCTGTTAGAGACATGTCAGAAGTGGGCAAAAGAGCAGGGGTGTACAGAATTTGCCAGTGATTGTGAGATAGATAATGAAAATAGTCGCAAATTTCACTTAAAAATAGGTTTTGTAGAAGCAAATAGAATTATCTGCTTTACGAAAAAATTAACAGATTCTGTTATTGACAAGAACGTAACAATGACATTTGACGAATCATTGGGTGGCTGCACATACGATCATATAAAAAGATTTGAATATAAGAAAGCAACCATGAAAGATGTTGATGAATTAGTAAGAACGAGAATAATTGTCCTGCGTGCAGGTAATAAATTGTCAGATGATGTGGATATGTCTCTGGTAGAGAAGGAATCATATGCATATTATAGATATGCATTGAAAACGGGAGAGCATATTGCATATTTGGTATATGATAACGGAAAGTTTATCGGTGCAGGTGGAGTCAGCTTTTATCAGGTTATGCCGACATATCATAACCCGACAGGCAAAAGGCTTATATCATGAATATGTATACCAATCCGGAATATCGTAGACAGGGAATAGCATATCATACATTGGATTTATTGATAAAAGATGCGAGGAAGCAGGGCATATCACAGATTGCGTTAGAGGCAACGGATATGGGACGACCTTTGTATGAGAGATACGGATTTATAAAAATGGAAGATGAAATGGAACTGATTAAGTGACAAGATATATTGGGTTCACTACAGGTGAATGGATGGAGTGACTTAAATGATAACAGATAGAAGAAAGTGAATGTTTAAGATTGCAATATTACAAAAACGTGCCATTAATGCACAAATAAATTAAGGGTAAAGTTGATGATAGTCTTATGAGAGTCTTGAGTAAAGAGATAGCATGTGAATTAATGGAAATTATATTTGGTAATAATGACAATAAAGACGTTGTGTAAAGAAAAATAATTAAAATGATAAAAAGTAAACCCACAAATATCACAGCGGATATGGCATCGGAATTGGACAATTAAAGAGTGAATACAAAGTATAGGTTTTAAAGAAGCAGCGTGGAAAGCACTTTTTAGAGTAATGGGGATACAAAGCATGAAACAGCCCGATTACAATCGTTTACAACTATATCTGATGCCGCCAACTGGCTGGATGAAGCATCATGATCATTATTATATGGTTCAAGGCGGCAGAAAGAAGCGATATCCGCAGGCGCTTGATTTCCCACTTGCAAATAAATCAAATTTGCAGTACACTTCTCTTCGCTTTACAAAAGATAGGAGAGAAAATGCATGACTTTTTTATCAAGAATTACAATTAAGTTCTGTTGGCTCAAAACAATTGATTCATAGCACGACAGATAAAAAGAAAAACGACGCCATATCTTGATATACAATTTCAAGGTATATTTGGTCATGGCGTTTTGTGTTGCCGTGGTGACACTTTATAGCATGTTGGCAGGAAACGAGAACAGTGTGGTGGGGGTGACAGTTTTACTGGCGCTTTTGGTTTTGCGTCAGGCGGATTTTGGAATCAGGACGACGCATGGCCTGCTTTCCATCATGGGGATATTTGCGATTCTCATGGCGGGGCCTAGACTGGCAAATGTTTTACCGGCATTTGGCGACTTTGCGGTCAACACGATCAGTATTTTCCTGCTGATGATATTGGGCTGTCACAATGTGATTATGTACAATCATTCCACTCTCGTTTTGGGCTATTTGCTTTTATATGGCTATGATGTCACTGGGCATGCGTATCAGATCCGTCTGCTTGGCTTGTTTATCGGCATGGTCATTTGCATGGCTGTTTTTTACAAAAATCAAAAAAATCGCCCTTATCGGAGAACTTTTTTTGACCTTTTCCGGGAGTTTGATGTGCATTCGGCCAGAAGTCGTTGGTATATCAAATTAACCCCGATCGTATCAAGTGCTATGTTTATCGTAAATATACTTGGCTTGCCGCGCGCGCCATGTGGGCAGGAATTGCCTGCATGTCGGTCAGTTTGCCGTTTACACAGGAATGTCTGCCTAGGGCTAAGGATAGAGGTCTGTTTAATATTGTAGGTTGTGTGCTTTTTTATTGCCTTGTATCTGATTTTGCCGGAATCTATGTACAGTTTGATTGGTATTATCGGTGGTATTGGCGTCGGATATTCTGCCGGCTACAAATGGCAGACGGCTTTTAACACCTTTTGGAGCATTGGCTATCGCATCCTCTTTATTTGGTATGCCGATGGCGGTGGCTCTGCGTATTGGTATCAATGTGCTGGCAGCCCTATATACGGTTGTTATCAATAAGTGTCTGGATTGGTTACATACGCGTAGAACTGCACAAAAAAAGTTTTTTATATGAATAAATTTTATAAAACTGGTAATATTTTTAGCCTATTTTCGATATTTGATATACACAAGACAAAAAAACGTGCTAGGATAAAAGCATAAATATTGGAAAGGAAGGTAATAAAATGGCAGAATTTGTAACATTGGCACCGGAAAAACTGAGTGCTCTGCGTGAGATGAATCCATGTCTCATGTCTTATAATATTGAATTTGCGGAAGTGACGGGTGGAACTTTCTGGAAGGCATACACACCGGAGCAGTATCGGGGGAATAGAGCCTTTTCAGGTAGGAAAAGGCGAAAATATCACAGATATGTATAGGATCTGATGCAGGTCTATGCACCGATCAACCTCTATGATGAGAAATTGCGCAAACTGGCAAAGGAGCTCGGAACCGCATGGGTGCGTGTGTCCGGCACCTGGGCAACCAAGACTTACTATGATTTTGATGGAACCTGCAATGGCAAGGTGCCGGAAGGTTATCTGAATGTGCTGACCAAGGAACAGTGGATCGGGTGCTTGACTTTGTTAAGGCAATCGGAGCAAAACTTATGATTTCCGTAGCAAACTGTCCTGGACTTCATAGTGCAGACGAACCATGGCATCCGGCAGAGGCAGAAAAGATCTTTGCACTCAGTAAGGAATACGGCGTACCGATCGACGGCGCCGAGTTCGCAAACGAACCGAACATGATGGAGGATACCGGTTTTCCACATGGTTATACGGCAGCAGATTACAGACGCGATCGGGATCTTTTCTTCGTTTGGCTGCGCAAGAATTATCCGGATTGCCTTTGCATCGGACCGAGCAGCGTTGGTGATGGCCTTGATTTTATGGGCAGTGAAGACAGTGCAAGTGGTGGCGAGGGTAGAACACCACCAAGGAAAATGTTTCAACTGAGGAACTTTTAAAGGGTACCAAAGAGCCTTTGGATGTATTTAGTTATCATTACTATAATGGTGTATCTCGATCGTTTGGCATCTGTTATGCCAAGTGCACATTGGGCTCCGGAAAAGGCAAACAGTGAGGAGTATCTTTATGTGCCGATTCATTGTGCCAAGGTATATGCTCCAATCCGTGATAAATATGCAGCAGATACAGAAATGTGGGTAACGGAGTCCGGCGACGCAGGCGGTGGCGGTGATACATGGGCATCTACCTATTTAGATGTTCTTAGAACCTTAAACGAATTGGCAGGATTTTCCACGGTTAGTAATGGTGTGATTTTCCATAATACACTGGCAGCATCTGATTACGGTTTTTGGCTCGTGAAGTCTTTGATCCACGTCCAAATTATTTTGCGGTGCTCTTGTGGAATCGCCTGATGGGAACAACCTGTTATGATACAAAGGAGCCGGTTCGTGAGGGGGCACATATTTACGCGCATTCTCGCAAGGACGGCAAGCCGGGATTTGTTTATCTTGTGATCAACAACTCGCTGACAGAGGCAACCGAGGTAGAACTTCCAAAGGAAGCAGAAAAGATATCTCTGGCAGGCCAGGATGGCAATATGTGCGACCATTATGACACTCAATGACAAGCCACTTGTCTTGGGAGGATAATGCATTGCCAGATTTAAGTCCGGTTGTTCAGCCTGCCAGGTCAGGTGGAACTTGCACCGGGAACTTGTACATTCTTTGTTTTATAATCATTAGAGATAATCGAATAGAGAATAGAAGAAAGGCGTTGTCGAAAAGGCAGCGCCTTTTATGGTACAACAGAAAATCCATTTTATGGCATAGCAAACAGTAAAAAACTATAGTAAGATATAACATATATTTCATAGAATTGTGCTATATGTAAGCCCATAGTTTTTAAAATTGGGAGGAAACGATCATGTTAAAAAAACTGGGAAAAAAAGAATTTTTACAGAAGAAATCCTAGTTATGCCAGCAAGGCTAAGGAAGTTTATGCCAATGCACAGGCTTTACTTTATCGAAAACAGAGCCCACGGATTTAAGCGGAAGCATGATGCGATCGCTATGGGGTATTTAGATGCTTTTGTGGGATAGACAGGGAAAGCATTCTTGAAAAAAGGGGGGACAACGATGGCTTTTTAGTAGAACAAGTGAATACAGATGGAACGATTGTCTGCGATTATGATCAGACACTTTCGGTGCGAGGCTCTATATGAACGCATTGCGACATATTTTTCCGGGAATTTATAGAGATGAAGACGGAATCATCTGTGGTGTGTATCAGGGACGTAAATATTCCATCCGTGCCAAAAAAATGTTTCCTATCTGGGCAATCCACATCCGGTTTTTAAAAAGAGAATACAGATAGCAAATGATCTGAAAGAATTTTTACCAGGCATCTCTTGCCAAGGATATCGGCCTATTTTGTTAGGGGTATACACCTATAAGCAAACGGTATTATTCTGTGCCTTTCGGATTGAGGATTTCATATACAAAAAAGCCCACAACTCCTCTGCACATGTGTACAGCAGTGACCTGTCCGATGCAGCAGAGCATGATTATTTTCAAAAAACAGATTATTTTGGCAATCAGATCACTGTCTTTTCGCCAAAAGGAGTTGAAGTTTTCCTAAGGGAACTGTTTGAAAATACAGGGCAGACCTGGGGTACACCCGACCTATTTTCTGTGGATGTTTCTAATCCTATGCCGCAGCATATTGTGCAGGAGATTTTGACATTTTTTCAAGATGTTAACAAAGAATGGCGCGGAATAGACTGCTACCGACAGATGATCGCTGCCAATTATCGCAACAAATATCAACCGGAATGGGCTGGATTTTATCTGGAATTTTTGTTTGAACAATATCTTGTGGAGCATCAACTACAAGATGATATCCGCTATGCACAGGATAAGTCAAAAAACGGTATTGATTTAGACCTATATTTTCCAACCATAGGTTGCTATGGAGACTTAAAGACCCACAGCATAGAATCTCGCGGTGTGCAGGGCAACGATTGGGATACGGTGTTTTCACTGATCGACGGCAATCCCAGGGGACACCTCTATTATCTGGTCTGTGAACACGAGACGATCAAAGATAGGGTGTGCAATTATGAAGTGACAGAATACTGGAATCGCGCACTACACAAAGAAAATCTGCGTAGTTATGGCGGGCGGATGAAGAATCAGGTGACGCTGGCAGATTTTTATCTGCTGGATATCAATGACGGTAACAAACAGTTCTTGTCACAGTTTAAACAGGGCATCAACAGTAATGGAAAACCGAGAGCGCCCAAGATCATGGTCGAGCGTGATCAATTTAAAAATTTTGCGATAGCGGAAATGCCCTTGTTATAAAAATTTTTAATCATATCAAAAAGTCTAGCTTTCCAAAGGCGGCTATGATAGAATAGATATGTTTGAGCGTAATAAATCAGAAGGAAACGATATTTTGGAAAGACGAGACAAGGGTACATACAATTTCAAATTTATAGATCTTTTCTCCGGAATTGGGGGCTTTCATCAGGCGATGACGCAACTTGGTGGAGAGTGTGTGCTGGCATCAGAAATCGATGCCAATTGTAATCAGGTATATAAGCAGAATTATCACATGGATTCTGCTGTAAGTGTACAGAGATCTGAACGAAAAAACAGACATACCGGATCATGATGTACTATGTGCAGGATTTCCGTGCCAGGCATTTAGCAAGGCCGGAAAACAGGCAGGCTTGAAAGACCAGACAAGAGGTACCCTATTTTTTGAAATTGAACGTATTTTACGTGAAAAGACACCGGAGTATATAGTGTTAGAAAATGTACGAAATCTTGTCAGTCACGATCACCATAATACCTGGCGCATTATTCATGCCGTGCTTCAGGATTGTGGATATCGTTTGACGGAGGCACCGCTGATCGTTAGTCCACATCAGTTTGAATACCACAATTGCGAGAGCGCGTGATCATCTTGGGGAAAATATGATCCCAAGCATGTAGATGAGCCGCTGGATATTCAGATATCGGGAGGTTACAAAAAAAAAGAAGATAACAGCATTTATGAAATTTTAGATGAGCAGAAAGTAGAGGACAAGTATTACATATCTGCGTATGAGAAGTATGTACTGTCTGCATGGGATGAGTTTTATCAGGGAATTGATTTAAAAGTGATCGGTTTTCCCATCTGGGCAGATTATTTCAAATACAAGGCAGTTCCACAAGAGTATCCGGCATGGAAACAGAATTTTGTAAAGAAAAACATGGAACTCTATCAACGCAATCAAGTCTTTATTGACGCGTGGCTGGAAAAATATAACAACTTACAGGATTTTGTTCCGACGCATCATAAGATGGAATGGCAGGCTGGAACGGCCATTTCCACCCTTTGGGAGGGCATTATACAGATGCGACCATCAGGCATTCGCGTGAAAGCACCAACGTGTTTCCCTGCACTCGTTGCCATGGTACGCATCCCGATTATTGGCAGATACAAGAGACGATTAACGGTGGAGGAGGCAGGGCGTTTGCAAAGTTTTCCGAATCCGGTTCGAACGCCGGAGGCAGGAGAAGGATTTATATGCGATAGCAGTGATCAACAGGCATATAAACAATTTGGCAATAGTGTCAATGTGGAAGTGATGCGGCGTTGTACACAGGAACTTTTTGACCGCTACTAAATTGCAATAAAATTTTCTTGCATAATTTGTCATAACGACTATAATAAAGATGTTGTCCGAAAGAATGACATCTTTATTTTATAAAAGGGGAGCCTTTGCAAGTAGGCAGGCTGAGAGTAAGCGAGTTGCTTTGACCCATAACCTGATTTGGATAATGCCAACGTAGGGAGATAGAGAGTTGCAGAAATGATTATTTCGCACAGAAACCATCGTTGGTTTTCTGTTTTTTGTATAAATAAGAAAATCCTACGAAATCGCTTATGATACAAAAGGCAATTTGTGCTGGAGATACGCACGCGCGCGAGCATGAAGCAGGTCACAGGCGCGCGAAGGAGAATACATGGAATTTAGACGAGAACAATTAAAAGTATATGCGATTACAGACCGCAGCTGGCTGGGCGAACAGACACTTGCACAAGCGGTGGAAAGTGCTCTGGCAGGCGGTGCAACAATGGTACAACTCCGTGAGAAACACTTAGACGAAGAGACTTTTTATTGGGGAAGCAAAGGAATTGCTTTGCTCTGCCATCGATATCATGTGCCGCTGATCATTAACGATAATGTAAAAGTAGCAAAGTTGGTCGGGGGCGGATGGTGCATGTGGGACAGTCCGATATGGAAATATCCAAAGTCAGAGAGATTTTGGGAGAAAACGCCGTGATTGGTGTGACTGCAAAGACAGTGGAACAGGCAAAAGCAGCGGAGGCGGCTGGCGCTACCTATTTGGGCAGTGGAGCAGTCTTTGGTACGAGTACAAAATCAGATGCCAAGCCAATGTCCTTCGAACTGTTTCGACAGATTTGCGAAAGCGTAAGTATTCCGGTGGTCGCGATCGGTGGCATCTGCGGAGAGAACTTACCACAACTGACAGGTCAGAAAATGGCAGGCATTGCTGTGGTCAGCGGAATTTTGCCAGCGATGATATCGAGGCGGAGACAAGAAAACTGCGTCAAAAGATGGATGACATCTTAGAAAAACACATATAATTTCTCCGGCCTTTTAAAAAGACCGGTAAGTTATAGATAGATTTACAGCGGCAGATTGGGGGCACCACCTTAGGTCGCTATACAAAATTAATGCACGATTCGTACAAGGAGGATTGTATGTACACAGCATTAACAATCGCTGGAAGTGATTCCAGTGGAGGCGCCGGCATCCAGGCAGATATTAAGACGATGACAGCAAATGGCGTATATGCCATGAGTGCCATCACGGCTTTGACTGCCCAGAATACAACCGGCGTTACAAGCATTATGGAGGCAACTCCACAGTTTTTGGCAGAGGAACTGGATTGTATTTTTACGGACATTTATCCGGATGCCATTAAAACAGGCATGGTTTCATCAAGTGAATTGATCGAGGTCATTGCTGACAAATTGACAGGCTATCAAGCGAAAAACATTGTCGTAGATCCTGTGATGGTGGCAACAAGCGGAGCGAGACTGATCAAACGAGGATGCCATTAGTACCTTGAAAAGTAAATTACTACCTCTTGCAAAGGTAATCACACCGAATATTCCAGAGGCAGAAGTATTGTCTGAAATGCAGATTAAAAAGTGAAGCAGATATGGAAAAAGTTTGCAGAAATTATTTGCAACCGTTTGGGATGTAGTGTTCTTCTAAAAAGGTGGTCATCAGTTAAACGATGCCAATGATCTTTTATGGCAAAAAAATGAGCAGGCAACCTGGTTTATGGGAAAGAGAATTGATAATCCAAATACCCATGGAACAGGATGTACATTATCATCTGCCATTGCCAGCAATTTGGCGAAGGGATACGATCTAAAGACATCCGTAAAATATGCCAAGAATTATATTTCGGAGCGCTTGCTGCCGGTTTGAATCTTGGAAAGGGAAGCGGCCCGATGAATCACGCATTTGCAATCAAAGGAGAATACATAGATGAATGAAAATAGAACTTCCGTTTTTCAAATGGATTGATATGGTTTGGTGCAGGGGTATCTCTGGCTGAAATTTTGACAGGTACTTATTTTGCTCCATTAGGTTTTGGTAAAGCCTTTATGGCAATTTATTTTATTAGGTCATTTCATCGGTGGTCTTATGATGTTTGCTGCTGGTATGATTGGCGCAAAAGAAAGACGTAGTGCCATGGAAACAGTAAAAATGAGTTTTGGTGAAAAAAGGAAGTTTATTGTTTGCCATTCTTAACGTTTTGCAGTTGATTGGATGGACATCAATTATGATTTATGATGGTGCGCTTGCAGCAGATGGTTTGCTGCATACAGGACTCTGGATATGGGCTTTGGTGATTGGTGCGTTGATTATTCTTTGGATTGTAATCGGTCTTACGAATTTAGGTAAAGGCTCAATACGATTGCAATGACAGCACTTTTCATTTTGTCACTGATTCTGTTTAAGGTAATTTTCTTTGGTACAGCAGTAGCAGGTCCGATTGTGGATGACGGAAGCCTGACTTTTGGTGCAGCAGTAGAGCTTTGCTGTAGCTATGCCATTATCCTGGTTGCCACTCATCAGTGATTATACAAGAGAAGCAGAAAAGCCATTTGCAGCAACACTCGTTAGTGTACTTACCTACAGTGTTGTCAGCATTTTTATGTATATGATTGGTATGGGAGCAGCGATTTTTACAGGAGAATATGATATTGCCCAGATTATGGTAAAAACAGGACTTGGCGTTGTTGGCCTTTTTTGATTATCGTATTCTCAACCGTGACAACGACCTTTTGGATGCGTATTTGCAGGTGTTTCATCCGTATCTATTTCTTCTAAAATAAAGGAAAAATGGGCAGCTGTGGTTGTAACCATCATTGGAACGGTTGCAGCGATGCTTTATCCAATGGATAACATTACAAACTTTTTGTATTTGATTGGTTCTGTATTTGCGCCGATGATTGCTGTGCAAATTGCAGATTATTTCATCTTGAAAAAGGCGGATGCAGCAGAAAAGAATTTCAGTGGACCAATCTGTTGATTTGGCTTATTGGTTTTATAGCGTATCGTTTGCTGATGCATGTGGATACAACCGGTGGGAAATACGTTGCCTGATATGGCAATTACAATCGTTCTCTGCCTGATTGTAGGAAAATTTGCAAGTAAGGGAAAAGAAAACTAGGGGACACATGTTTTTCGTGATGTCTCCGGAAAGAAAGAGAGAGTATCATGAAAAAAGTAAATCTGAAGAAATTAACTATCACAGCACTTATGGCAGCAGTTGCCGTGGTTGGGTGCCTTATTTTCCTTCCCGGTATTTGGGTCTAAATGTGCACCGGTACAGCACCTTGTTAATATTTTATGTGTCGTTACGGTAGGACCTTGGTGGACGTTGGCACAGGCATTTATTGCATCCTTAATCCGTAATTTAATCGGCTTGGGAAGCCCATTGGCATTTCCTGGCAGTATGTGTGGTGCACTTTTGGGCGGCCTTTTGTATAAATATGGAAAGAAGTTGCCATTTGCCTATATTGGTGAAGTGGTAGGAACGGGTATTTTGGGAGGCATGCTCTCTTATCCGATAGCGTATCTTGTTATGGGAAATAAGGCGGCAGCACTCTTTACCTTTGTAGTTCCATTTTGATTAGCACATGTGGTGGAACCTTTGATTGCGATTGTTATTACGGCTTCTTTAAAAAAGACAGGCGTTTTAGGACGTATGCAGGCGAGTCTGGAAGAATAAGAAACGTCATAAGTTTAGGAGTTCTTCGATGGAAAAAGATATGGAACCGTTGTTACGGGACTATTTGAACAAAATAAAACAGATACATCCGATTGTGCATTGTATTACGAATACGATTACCGTAAATGATTGCGCCAATATGGTGCTGGCACTGGGCGCATCGCCGACCATGGCACATCATACACTGGAAGTAGAAGAGATTACAGCAGGAACGAATGCGCTCGTTTTGTAATCTTGGTGCAACAGAATGCTTAGAAGCCATGGTTTTGCTGGGGGAAAAAAGCAGATGCATTGGGACATCCATTGTGCTGGATCCCGTGGGAGTAGCCGGATCAACTTTCAGGCGAAACAAATGTATGGCATTGATGGAGCGCGTGCACCCAACTTGTATTCGGGGTAACTATTCGGAAATATTAGCATTGATGCGACAGCGTAATACGGCGGTAGGCGTTGATGCAGCAGATACAGACATGGACTTGGATGCATTGCAGCAGTTTGCAGACGAAGTGCATGGAATCGTAGTGGCTTCAGGAGAAAAAGATTATATCACAGATGGAAAACGCTTGTATGTATGTGAACGAGGCCATCGTATGATGTCACACATTACGGGCAGTGGATGTATGTCATCGGTTGCGCTGGCAACATTTTTGGCAGTGGAACCTTCGATCGAGAGTGCAAATGCTTGTTGTCATTTTCTTGGTCAAATGGGAGAACTTGCAGCAAAACAGACAGAAGAGAGAGCAGGAGGTACGATGACATTTCGTGAACTCTTTTTGGATGCTGTGTCTTTGCAGGGCATTCTATGGAAAGATAATACGCAGTTGTAGAATATGAAATTTCCTCTTGCATTTTTAAAAATAAAAGGACTATAACAGTTTGTGGAACGAAGAGAAACGAAAGGCCATTTGTTTTAATGACATTCCGCAAACATCCCTCTGTTCTTAGATTTGTAGCATGGAGTGAAAAGACAAATGAATACTTTAAAAGCGCAAAGAAGAGAAACAACGGAGAAAGCAAAGAGACTGAGAAGAGAAGGCTATGACCGGTAATCTGTTTGGAAAACAGATCGAGGGTTCTGTACTTGAAGATTGAGAAGAAGGAAGCCGAGAGGATCATGCGTGAGTGCATGAAAGGTAGCCGATCATGCTGGATGTTGAGGGCAAGGAGTATGATGTCCTCATCAAGGAAATGGATTATGATTCCATGAAACGTAGCATCGTAGAGATGGATTTTCAGGCATTGGTTAAGGGTGAAAAGGTACATTCCGTAGCCGAGATTGTTCTTCATAACAAGGATAAAGTCCTTGAGGGAGCCTTTGGAACAACTCCTTGAGGAAGTATCTTACAAGGCAACACCAGAGCATTTGGTAGACAAGATCGACGTGGATTGCTCTACCTTACATCTGGGCGATACGATCACAGTCGGCGATCTGGATATTGCCAAGAATAAGGATGTTGAGGTCATGACCCATCTGGATAGCGTAGTTGTCACGGTACGTGCACCAAACAATGCGGATATTCCGAGTGATGAGGATGCCGAGGAAACAGCCGAATAATACCTATAAAAGAACGAAACCGCCGGGGAATTTATCCTCGGCGGATTTTTTGTCTTTGGCTATAACGCGGCAAAATATGTGTGCAGATAATCTGCAAATTCCTGAGCCAAGGCTGATAGATAGGGCTGGCGGTAGAGACAAATATGACGGTAGATTTTTGCATTCGGGAGAGGTGCAAGTATCAGGTTATTTGCGGTATAGGCAGGACGCCAACTCTTTTTGGTACCAGAGTGAAATAACGTCCCTGACTGACAAGTTCGCATTGGACATAGGAGTTGTTGACATCGCTGGATGATTGTAGGGGGCGCAGGATATAACGCTTCCATAGGTCATCTAACGATCGCCCATGCGGCTTTCTGGCGATGGCAGAATGCAGGGATAATGATAGAGTATGGAGCGTGGTATGGCTGTCTCCCGGGCAAAAAGGATGCGATGCGGCGTAGGCAATGCAGATCTCCTCACTCATGAGTATATCGCCCACTGGCTTTTTGCAAGGACTCTGTATCAGAGGAAGGTGTTGTTAGTTGTGGATAGGCATCCAAAACGAGATCCAGATGATCCTGCATACAGTCCAGAGGATAGCCGGTGTGAACCGTGATGTTGGCATCCGGGCGTTTTTCGTAAAAACCACCAAGAATATCGGAGAGCAACTGGGAACAGACGCTGACACCAAAGGAGATATGCTTGTCATCTGTCTGGTTGTTTGACGCAAGTGCCGCGCGAGCGCCATCGTAATTGGCAAGAATCTGCTTGGCATAGGTTTGAAAAATCCTCCCATTTTCATTTAAAATGATGTGTTTTCCCTGACGGTCAAACAGTGGGTAGTGTAATTCTTCCTCCAATTCCTGAATGGTTTTGGAAAGTGCCGGCTGGGCGATAAATAAATTTCTGGCAGCCGATGAAATGTTTTCTGTTTTGCAGACTTCTATAAAATACTGTAATTTCTTTTCTGTAATCATAAGAAACCTCCCAATAATCTATATATAATATATTATAACATATAAGATTTTTTATATTGGTATATTTATAAGTAAAAGACTTATACTGAGTGCATCATGAAGATTGGGAGGTATTTTTACATGAAAAAGAAAATGGCAATGTTTCTGGCACTGACGCTTAGTCTCGGATGCATAGGGACAGCGTGTGGCAGCAGCAAGAAAGCAGATGCTGACAAAAAAAAAGAGAATACGAAAACAGTGACAGCAGATGAGGTCAGCGAGGAGGAGACACTGCTCAGTGGAAGTCACATTGCAGTGGTTGGCTCTACACTTACAGTTGGAAATGGCAAGACATCCTACACCGATTATCTGGAAAAGAAAAATGGAATGACCGTGGATGTGTTCGCCAAGAAAGATGCGACCTTGACCGGTGATGGGGAACAATCCTATAAGGCACAGTTGGATGCCATGGATAAGGATGCGACATGGGATACGATCTTAGTAGAAATTCCACCGACAGAGACAGACAAAAAGCAGAAGTAGGAGAATTATCAGAGAGTGAGGATCGAGATACTTATGATCTGGAAACGCTGACAGGTGCATATCAGTATATCGTATCTTATTGCTGGGAGACCTGGAAGGCACCGGTTGTTTTTGTTACAGGCATTCAGGAGGGAAAAAAAAAGATAACATCTATGATATGCGTCAGGCTGTCTGGCCGGTCAAATATGGCATGGATCATGCATATGTCATGGATCTATGGGAAAACTGGATTATAAGGATAAGAACATCAGTACATACAAGCAGAAAGACGGAACGCTTAGTGATGCCGGTTACATGAACTGGTATGGTCCGGCACTGCAGACGGAATTGATTGCAAAATATGGAGAAGTGGCATCGGAAAAGATCAATGAATTGCCGCAGTATGATCCGGCAAATGTGGAAGCACTTGCAGATTCTCCGTTAAAGGGGAAAAAGATCATCTTCTTAGGTTCTTCGGTTACTTTTGGAAGCAACAGTAATGAGGCTTCCTTTGTGGAATATTTGGCTGCCAGAGATGGTATTGCATATGTCAAAGAAGCGGTTAGTGGAACCACGCTTGTAGACAATGGAGAGACTTCTTATATTGCCCGCATGAAGGCAAATATTCCGGATCAGAAGGCGGATCTCTTTATCTGTCAATTGTCTACCAACGATGCAACGACAGGACAGCCAATGGGCGAGATCTCAGACTCTAAGAACATGGATGATTTTGATACGACAACGGTTGCCGGAGCCATGGAATATATCATCGCATACGCAGACCAGCATTACGGTTGTCCGGTCATGTTCTATACCGGCACAAAGTATGACAGTGAGCAGTATGGTGAAATGGTGGGAATTGACCAAGAAACTGCAGGGAAAAATGGGGCATTGGCATCATTGATATGTGGGACGATCGGATGCAGACATACCGGAATATCATTATTATATGGCAAATGGCATTCATCCAAACCGTGCCGGCTATCTGGATTGGTGGACACCATTCTTTGAACAGGAAATTGAAAAATATCTGGACTTGAACTAAGACAGACACAGGGACGCTCCTATGCAGTAGGGGGCGTCTCTTTTGCTTTGGAGCAACCTAGAGTGGGGCTGGTGCAGATGGGATAAGCAGGCACCCAAGCCAAAGGGGACAGTCCATATGGCAAAAGGAATGTCCCTTGTGGCTTGTGCATCTGCGGCTTCCATGCTACAATAATCCCCAAGAAAAATGGTAGGAAATGAGGAAGATCACATGTTGACACAGTTTTCAAGAACGGAGTTATTGTTAGGCAAGGAAGGTATGGAACGCCTGAAAAAATACCAGAGTGGCTGTCTTTGGCGTGGGCGGCGTAGGTGGATATGTGTGCGAAGCCTTGGTACGAAGCGGTGTAGGGAGTTTTCGATCCGATCGACGATGATAAGGTCTGTCTGACCAATCTCAACCGTCGATCATCGCAACGCGTTCTACAGTCGGCAAATACAAGGTCGATGTGATGAAAGAGCGTATGCTGGACATCAACCCAGATGTACAAGTGGAGACTTACAAGTGCTTCTTTTTTGCCGGAAAATGCAGATGACTTTCCTTTTGCAGAATATGATTATGTAGTGGATGCCGTAGACACGGTGACGGCAAAGATTGAACTGGTCATGAAATGTCAGTCTATGGGCGTGCCGATCATCAGCAGCATGGGGGCTGGCAATAAACTGGATGCCAGTGCTTTTTCAGGTGGCAGACATCTATAAGACCAAGATGTGTCCGCTGGCAAAGGTCATGCGCCGTGAGTTGAAGAAGCGGGGCGTCAAGAAATTAAAGGTCGTTTATTCGGAGGAAAACCAACGAGACCGATCGAGGACATGGTATCAGTTGCCAGACGCATTGTATTGACCGCCGGGGGCAGCCCACAAATGTACGGAGCGCCGTGATATTCCGGGCAGTGTGGCATTTGTGCCATCGGTTGCCGGTCTTATTGTGGCAGGAGAAGTCGTCAAAGATCTGGTCTATACGAAATGACATAAAAATATAAGGGGCTTTTCAGTACATTGCGTTAAAGGAGCAAAAATGCTATGAGAAGGAAGATTGGAACATGGAAATGGATATTGCCGGTTTGCGTGACGGCTTTGGGGGCTCGTTGTTCTGGCAGTGAGTAGTACACTTTAGTATAGAGAAAATCATAAACAGGTACGAACGGTCACCGAACTGAATGCTATGAATTATGCAGAGCGCATGGTCAGCGTCCTCAACTATGGAATCAGCATCACAGAATCCATACAGGCGATTATTGTCAGTGACAATGGACGGATTGACAACTTTGATGAGATTGCTGCAGACTTGATCGATGATACGATTCAAAGTATCCAGATCGCGCCGGATGGTGTCGTAACAGATATTTATCCTGCAGCGGGCAATGAGGGCGGCAAAGATCGATCTGCTCCATGATGAGCAAAGAGGAGAGATTTCTCATATAGCCGATCATGACCTGACCATCATGCAAGGACCTTTTTCACTCAAACAGGGTGGCATGGGCATTGCGATCCGTAATCCGGTTTACCTGAAAAATGATGGGGCAGTGAGTATTTCTGGGGCTTTACCATAGCCATCATCCGCGTGCCGGATATTTTTGCTAATTCCGTACAGGCACTTACCAGCTTTGGATATGATTACCGCCTGTCTAAGACAGAATCACCGCTACATCCCAATATCAGGAGATTTCTGCCTCCGCAGAGGACATGACAGATCCGGTTTCCTATGAATTTGAACTTTGCGGATGCTCTTTTAAATTAGAAGTGATGCCAAAAGAAGGCTGGAATCGAGGAGACAATGTAGGACGGATTCTTATTGTCGGTATACTGATCATTATCCTTTTTGTCTGGCTTGACTGAATCCGTATTAATCCTGGAAGAAGATAGACAGCAATTGGAAGAATTATCTACGACAGATGCCTTAACAGGTCTTTATAACCGCAATGGTTTTGAAAAGTGTTTTTGGGAATATCGCAGGAAAAATCCAAACCAGTCATGCGTTGGTATACAGTTAGATATCGATGATTTCAAGATGATTAACGATATTTATGGTCATGTGGTAGGAGATCAGGCATTACAGAATCTGGCGCAGAGCATGCGGACTGCTTTTCCTGCCAATGCCATTTACGGCAGAAATGGTGGTGACGAGTTTACGCTGATTTTGACCGGGGGCGACCTGTGATGATGTCAAAGAGCAGATAGAAGCCTTTACCGCCAGCGACCGATCTTTTATGTATAAGGGTAGGGAATACTACTTTCATATTTCTGTAGGTTATGCGGAGTATCCGGCGGATACAGAGGAGGCTGACCGGCTGCTGGGACTTGCGGATATGGCGCTTTATGAGGGAAAACTTCGTGGAAAAGCCAAGAGTATGCGGTATCAGAAAGATTTTGATCCAAACCGGAGAAACCGTCTGGGATTTGCCCTTAGTGACATTACCCAGCACTTGCCTGGAGCATTTTCGATCTACAAGGCAGATCCGGAAAATGACCAGATTCTATTTGCCAATCAGGAACTGGTTACTTATGCAGGCTGTAAGGATCTGGATGAATTCATGCAGTATTCAAAGCATAGTTTCCGCAATCTGATTCGCTCCGACGAGCAGGAGGCTGTTGAGAAAAAGTATCTGGCAGCAGATTCGGTCCCAAGCCGCCGGAACGAATGATTTTGTGCAATTCCATTTTGTCAAGAAAGATGGCAGTACACACCCGGTATTGGATCATGGGCGTATCGTGGAAAGCAACTATTACGGCAATGTCTTTTATGTACTCATTATGGATTGTCAGTTGTTAGATGAGCATTACGATTAAATATATGGTTTGATATTGTTGAATACGACTTCATATGCGTTGGCAAACATATGGAGTCCTTCTTTTTGTAAAATCCTTTTTCAGATAGCCCTCGGCATCACAAAGCCCATCGTTGGCATTGATAAAATGATAGTCGTATTTGGCGGCAAGGATAGCCATTTTTTCATTGATCATGTCAAGGTTTTCTCGGGTGCGTGTGGCTAAGAGGTGCCGGACGACCTCGTTATCAGCAACCGTCGGATTGGTCGGATAGTAAGCCATCATGTAGACCTGACATTCGGGAAGCCTTTCTTTTTATCTGTTGCAGGATGTGTTCATAATTGCTAAGAAGATGAACAGCCCAGTCCTGACCGTCTTCGCGAGGACGCATGTCGTTTGTCCCGATGTTGATAAAAAAAGTTTTGATGGGGCGAGGTCAAAAAGTACGGTGTCAATTTCAGCGATGAAATCATCTGTGGTATAGCCGCCGATACCGCGGTTATAGACGATCTTGTCAATGCCATGATTCCGGGCAATCTCTGTGATGGGAAATTGTTCCATCAGAGAAGAACCGGTAAAAAGGATCTGTCCTTTGACGGCATTCTCGTTTAGGATGCGGAAATTTTTGACTTTTTTCTGCCTGCTCCTGCTTGGAACGCATTTGCATGATGCTGCCAATCTCTTTCATAATCTCCATCATTTTTGGGTCTTTTTGTAATTCTTTTTAAGTCCATTGTAGATATCCTCCATTTATTATTTGTTTTTTTGTATACGTTTTAATTCCGGTAAGACGGTGCAAAGCATGGTGATAAAGCAAAGGCTTCCACCGATGACATTGGATACCGGTTCGGCTAAAAAGACACCGTCTGTGCCCATGCCGAGAACGAAAGGCATCAGATAGGTCAGAGGGACAACGATAAAAAACTTTTCGAAGCAGGAAAAAAATATGGCCTGTTTCTTTTTATTTAAGGATTTGAAAATGGTCTGACCGATATATTGCAAATCCATAAAAAATAAAGGCTGCAAAGTATTGTTTAAAGGCTGGAACAGAGTCACTGATCAGGCTGGCATCGGAACTAAAGACCTGTATGAGGGTATGGGGAATCAGAATAATGACAGCCCACATAACAGCGGTATAAGCAAATACCAGAAGACTCATGATGCTGCCGGCTTTCTTGACGCGCGTTGGACGTCTGGCACCATAGTTGTAACTGATGATGGGGGATGAACCCTCGGTCAGTGCATAGATTGGTGTTTCGACCAACTGTCTTACACTAGATACGATCGTCATGACAGAGATATAAATATCACCGCCGGTCATGGAAAGGACATGGTTGCAGCAGATGGTCACCAGGCTGTTGGTCAACTGCATAATAAAAACCGGCAGTTCCAAGACTGACGATATTTTTGGCATGCCCTAAGGAGACAGAAAATTCTTCCTTTTTAAGCAGGCGAACCTGTAACTCAGATCTTCTAGTTAAAAAAAATAAAGGACAAAGGCAGCAGACAGAGTCTGTGAGATGACGGTTGCAATTGCAGCACCACATACGCCAAGGCCAAATGCGAAGATGAAAAGTGGATCTAAGAGCAGATTGGCGGGCACCGATGGCGACGGAGAGCATGCCCATGGTGGAATAGCCCTGGGCATTGATAAAGGGGTTCATACCCAAATCATGGATGGCAGGGTACCTATCAGGTAGAGCATGAGGTAGGGATAGGCAAATACCAGTGCTTTTTCGGAGGCTCCAAAAAGGATGAGAAGGGATGGGCAAAGAGCATGCCAATCGCCATGAGCAAAATCGCGGCTATGCACAGCATGGTAAAGGACGTGTTCATAATCTGGTTGGCCCTTTGTATCCTCTTTTTTTCCTCTGTGGATGGAAAAATCGGGGCACCGCCGCTGCCGAACAGATTCGCGAAGGCACTGATAATAACAATCAGAGGAAAACAAAGTCCTACTGCGCCGAGTGCCGCCGTTCCCACTTGGGGAATGCGGGATATAGACACGGTCTACGATGTTATATAAGAGGTTTAAAATCTGGGGCGACAAGCATTGGCAGTGCGGCAGCCAGAATATTTTTTGCCGACACCACCATTTTCAAAATCAATTTGTTTCATTGTGATATCATTTCCTTCTTTTTTCTGCATTCAAGTATAACAATCTGTCTTATATATGTAAAATACAGATTACATATTATTTATAACCGAAAGACTATATAGAAAACGAGAAGATCTGCCTGTGTTGAATATCCATCGGCGATGCATTATAATAGAAAGACTAGATTTGGAGTGCTTTACAGTAGGAAAGGAGCAGGCATGAAAATACGGACCTATGAGAAAAAGCACATGTGAAAACGGCATTGCAAGACTCTTTTTCTTCTGTACTTGCGATCGCCTTAGAGACGCTTTTTATCGTGGTGGTCTTTACCAGGCTCAATGATTACGCGGAAGGTATCAACATTGCCACGCGTATTCTGGCGGTGGTGCTGGTCGTATGCATTTACGCGCAGGATCGGACAAGCAGTATGAAGACCCCTTTGGATCATGCTCATCCTTGCCTTTCCGATTTTTGGCATCATCATGTATCTTCTGGTCGGTCTGAATGGTCACACCTATAAGATGCGGCAGCGTTACGATGCCGTGGATGCCATCGTTCTTCCCATGCTGGATCAGGGACCGGGGGCAGACCATGTGAAGTCCTCCATGGAGGAACTGCGGGATAAGAATGAACAACTTGCTAGTATATCCTATTATTTGCAGGAAAAGAGCGGATTTCCGGTCTATGCGGATTGTCCCATTACCTATTATGATGAGGCTTACAAGGAATTTGAGGCACAAAAAGAAGCCTTAAAAAAAGGCAAAGCACTTTATCTTTATGGAGTATTTTGCCATCGAGCAGGCAGAAGCATGGAATCAGGTAGAGAAAATTTTAGTAGAGCGGGTCAAGGCTGGCGTGGAAGTCCGCGTCTTTTATGACGATATCGGAAGTATCGCCTTTATCAACGGGGATTTTGCCAAGCACCTCAATGCCCTTGGCATCCAGTGCCGTATCTTTAACCCTTTATGCCGGGGGTTGAATTTCTTTTTTAAATAACAGGGACCACAGAAAGATCATGGTCATCGATGGTCTGGTGGGCTTTACCGGCGGTTACAATATGGCAAACGAATACTTTAATCTGACCCATCCCTACGGTTATTGGAAGGACACAGGCGTGCAGATCACAGGGCTGGCAGTGCGGAGCCTGACGGCAACTTTTCTGGAAAACTGGAACGCGGTCAAGGGCAACGATATCGATGATGCCGATTTTGGCAAATATTTGGAGCAGCCTTATGCGGATCCGCATGCCATGGCAGAGGAGATCGGAGGACCGGGCAAAGCCGGGCTTATGTGCAGCCTTATGCAGACCGCCCTATGGATAATGAGCATGTGGGCGAGGAAGTCTACATCAGCCTGATCAATAAGGCAAACGCGGTATTGCTGGTTTGTCACGCCTTATCTCATCCTGACTGATGAGATGGTGCACGCCATCCGTCTGGCAAAAAGCGGGGCGTGGATGTGCGCATCATCACACCGGCGATCCCGGACAAACGTATTGTCTATGCCGTGACGCGGTCTTACTATCATTGCCTGGCAAAGCACGGTGTCCGTATCTATGAATATACGCCGGGCTTCTGTCATGCCAAGATGTGCGTGGTGGATGACGTGGTAGCCACCTGCGGCACGATCAATCTGGACTACCGCAGTCTCTATCATCATTTTGAAAATGGCTGTCTCTATGCCTATGGTCCGGCAGTCCAAGAGACCAGACAGGATATGGAAGCCATGATGAGGAAAGTCTTGAAGTTACAGAAAAATACAATACCGGGCGCAGTCAGGGCATGCGGTTTATCCAGATGCTCCTGCGTCTGATCGCACCACTTTTATAAACAGAAGAGGAGTTTACAAAAGAGAGTATGAGTCAGGGATTTTAATTTTTCAAGCTTTATCGTAACGATCGCCTGTATCGCTTTTGTCTTGGCGGCAGGGATCCAAAAGTCCAACCGTCTGTCTAAATTGATGCTGATCGTGGCGTTTTTATGCCCTGATCGAAAATGCGGCATATCTGATGGAGATACAGGCGGATTCGATCAGTGCGATTCTGCTGATCGTGAAATTGCGATATATCGGTGTGGCATTTATTGATACTTTCTTTTTACTCTTTTGTATGCGCTATACCCACAAAAAGATACCCAAGCACCTGGTCGGTGTCATGCTCGTAGTGGACATTCTTGTCATGATCAGTGCATGGACCAGTCAGTATCATTCGCTTTTTACCGGGACATTTATTATGTGACCGCCGGCAGTCTGACCTATCTGCACAGAGTCTACGGACCGGTCATCTATTTTAACTCGGTCTATGAGACAGTGCAGATCTTTTGCCTGTGCCTATCTGGCGCTTAAGGGCTGGCGTGAGGCAAAGGATGAAAAATACCGTCGCAGTTGTAAGATGCTCTTTTTCTGTGTCCTTTTGCCTTTCGTGGTCGTTCCCATCCGTCTTTCGGGACTGGATCGGGGCTACGAACTCATTCCATCTTTGACCGCGGTGGGGATGATCTTATTCTTTTCTTCTGCCATGGTGCAGGATATGTTTGATATTGCTCGTGTGGCACACAACAATATCTTTGAAAATATGCATGAACCTATCATCATTGTGGATGGGAACTACGGCTTTGTAGAGGCAAACATCAAGGCAAAAAAACTTTTTTCCATCTTTAGCCGATCAGCGGCAGGTACAACTTTAACTGAGACAAAACTTTTGTCTTATCTGCGTACCGGGATTGCCAATAAGATGTATTTGGGCGATCAGGTCTATGATGTGCATATCGACCAGATTTATGAGGAAGATGTGCTCATGGGCTATTCTATCCTTCTGATGGATCGACGGATGAGGAAAAGCAGATGAAGCGGATCCAGTCCCTGGTGACAGCCGCCAACGAAGCCAATCAGGCAAAGAGTGATTTCATCGCCAGCATGTCACACGAACTGCGTACTCCGATCAATTCCATCATGGGTATGAACGAAATGATCCTGCGAGAGGCGAAAGATCCGCAGATCCTGCAATATGGCAAAGACGTGGAGAGTGCAGCAAATATGCTGCTGAGCCTGGTCAATGATATTTTGGATTCGTCCAAGTTATCGACCGGCAAACTCAATATCCTGCCGGTACATTATGATCTGGGCAATATGATATCCGATCTTTATCAGATGCTGTCGCCTCATGCCAAGAAGAAAATCTGACTTTTCAGGTCGTTGTCGATCCGACCCTGCCGCGTGCCTATATCGGGGATGATATCCGTATCCGTCAGGTTCTGATCAACCTTTTGACCAATGCGATCGAAGTACACCGCCCAGGGCAGCGTGACCTTTTATGTGGAGTCGGTACAGACGACAGACAGTAGTGATCTGGGCGTACGTTTTCCATCAAAGATACCGGAAATGGCATCAAACCGGAAAAAGATCCCACAGATCATGAACGCTTTAACCGCGTGGAAGAAACGGCAGTCCGTCATATCGAAGGCAGTGGCCTGGGACTGAGTATTTCTTCCTCTCTCCTACAACTGATGGGCAGTAAACTGGATGTCTGGAGCCAGGAGGGCGTCGGCAGTGACTTTCATTTGTTCTCTACCAGCCGGTAGCGGATCCACCGATCGGGAATTTGCGCAGATGGTAGCGCAGAATGTGGCATATGAGGAGTTTGCCTCCGGTTTTGTGGCACCGAAAGCCAAGATTCTTCTGGTCGATGACAACGAGATGAATCGGCGTGTTTTTGTGGAACTTTTAAAGGAGAGCCGGATCCGATCACGGAGGCGGATAGTGGTGCAGAGTGTCTGCGTCTGACAAAGAACATGCCTATGACCTGATCTTTTTGGATCACATGATGCCGGAAATGGATGGGATCGAGACGCGGCGTAATATGCTTTCGGATGAGGGCAATCTCTGTCGGCAGGTGCCGATCGTCATGCTGACCGCCAATGTGACTGCGGGGGGCAAGGGAAAAGTATCTGGCAGAGGGCTTCTGTGACTTTTTGCCAAAGCCTATTCTCTACGATCAACTGGAAAAGATGCTCCTTACTTACCTGCCAAAGATCTGGTGAAAAAGGGGCAAAGGATGACAAAGATCAGGCGCAGGCAGACATGGAACTGCCGCAGATCGAGGAGTTTGATGCGGAATATGCCATGCTGATCTGGAAGAGTCCGTCGCGTTATCGTACCGGTTTGCAGGAATTTGCCCGTGATCTTGCAAGGGCGCAGGAAAAGTTGACGACTCTTTTTGACACGACCTGGACGGATGAGACAAAGAGAACTACAGACGCTGTATCCATACCTTAAAGGGCACGGCGGCGACCGTGGGTGCCCTGCTTTTGTCAAAAACAGCCCGCCCGATCGAGATAATTTCTGGCTGACGGTCGGATAGATCAGGTGCAGACCCTGCATCCTATACTCATGGAGCAGATCGAAGATGCCGGAAAGCACCTGGCAGATTATTTCAAAGATCACAAGGATACGACGGCGGAGACCAGGGAAAATCTCTTGGAGATGATGCAGTCTGCACTGGAAAACCAGGACCTGCAGGCGGTGGATTTCCTCTATCAGCAGTTGCAGGATAGAGCGTGGAGCGTGGACGCGGCATCGGTACTGGCGACGCTGGGACAGGATCTGTCGGAATTTTCCTGGGAGTCTGCGACGCGCAAGGTGGAAATCCTGCGGACTTTCTGCTAAGATAGGTAAGCGAAAAAGAGAAAAGGATAGATTAGAAATGAAGCAAAAGGTAAAACTGATTGCATCGGATCTGGACGGCACGCTTTTACAGAATTATATGCCGGATTGTTCCGAGGAGGCGATCGAACTGATCACGGCACTGACGAAAAAGGGCGTGATCTTTGTGCCTCGCCAGCGGCAGACAGTATTTTAACTTACATAACATGTTCAAAAAGGTGGATGGAGATGTCATGTATCTCTGTGAAAACGGTGCCTTGGTCTTTTACCAGGACAAGGTTCTCCTAAAGCGGGGAGTTTGACCGAGCGTTAGCCTTGGAACTTTGCCATATGGTCATTGATGATCCAAAGTGTGAAGTATTGATCTCCGGGGAGCGCACCTGCTATGTGGTGCCAAAGACAGAGGACTATGTGGATTATCTGAGAAATCACATCAAGAACGATGTGACCGTGATCGGGGCACCGGAGGAGATCACAGAGCCGATCATCAAGGTATCTTACTTTACCCCAAAGGACTACCGGGATCAGGTGACGGCATACTTTAATAAAAAAGATCGCCGGAAGATGCCAACTCATGGTATCTGGTAATGAGTGGGCGGACTTTGCACCACTTGGAGCCAATAAGGGTACGGCACTCGAAGCCATCGGTCAGCAGATGGGGATCGCACCGGAAGAAATGGTGGCTTTCGGTGACAACGAAAATGACCGTTCTATGTTGGAATTTGTGGGGACAGCCTTATCTGATGCAAAATGTAATCCGACCATGGAGGATGTCAAGGCGAACCACTGCGACCGCGTGGAAGATGTTTTGCGTCAGATTTTAAATGGAATGTTGTAGATACAACATATTTTTTTTGGACAAAATGTCTTATGATCTAGTCATCTTAGGAAAAGTAAAGGAGCATAGATCATGAGAAGAAAGATTGTTCATATTGAAGAAGAAAATGTAATGGATGTGGCGCATGTGCGACAGCCTGCCACGAGGAGCCATTGAGATCGTAAACGGCAAGGCAAAACTCATCAAAGACGACTATTGCGACGGACTTGGTGACTGTCTGCCGCATTGTCCGATGGATGCCATCCATATCATTGAAAGAGAAGCGGCAGATTACGACGAAGTCGCTGTCAAGGCACGCATGGAAGCAGCCCAAGAACAACCAAAGCCATTTGTATGCCCGGGCAGCATGGCAAAAGCCATTGCACATGAGGATGCGCCGGAAGTGGCGGCAGCGACAAAGGCTGCGAGTGTCAGCCGTCTTGCTAACTGGCCGGTACAGATCAAACTGGCGCCGCCACAGGCCCCATATTTTGACGGTGCCCGTCTTTGATCGCGGCAGACTGTACGGCATATGCTTATGCATCCTTCCATGAAGAATTTATCAAGGGGCATGTGACCCTGATCGGCTGTCCAAAGTTGGATGCGATCGATTACAGTGAAAAATTAACGGAGATCATCAAGGCAAATGACATTAAGAGCGTGACGATCGTGCGCATGGAAGTACCGTGTTGCGGCGGGCTGGAGTATGCAGCCAAGACCGCCTTACAAAAACAGCGGCAAGTTCCTTCCATGGCAGGTTGTGACCATCTCCATTGATGGCAGGATCCTTGATTAAGGAAAATGTTGACAGAATTGATTATTGCCTTAGAAAATGAAGAAATCGAGGTCGAGATCGTAAAGATCCAAGCGGCGGAGCATGGCACTCCAGATCCGGACGGATGGATCCGTCTTAGCGCGGGTACCTATGCGTGTTTCAGACAGGACCATCCGCCGCTTTGTGACCTCGCATGCCAGGGGATCGAGGAAAACCGCAGCCAGATGTTTGCAAGAAGACAGTATCTGGCAGAAAATCCTTACGACATCCCGGAATGGGAGAGCCTGACGGCATCCGACAAAAAATAGCCAAGCAAAAGATAATAGAGCGCGTAGACTACTATGCAGATTGCATGGGGATAGACTACGGCTCTATTTCTATGCGTAATCAAAAGAGCAGGTGGGGAAGTTGCAGCAGTAAGGGAAATCTCAACTTTAACTACCGGCTGGCTTATCTGCCGCAGGAACTTTTGGACTATGTCGTGGTGCATGAACTGGCGCACCGCCGTCATATGGATCACTCCAAGACTTTCTGGCAGGAGGTCGAGACCTATTATCCAAATTATAAGGAATGTCGGCGGACATTAAATGATATCATGTTAGCATAAGGAGAGACAGATGCGGTATTACATTGCAGATTGCCATTTTTTCCATGAAGCACTCAACCGGGAAATGGATCACAGGGGCTTTGCCTCCGTGGAGGAAATGAATGAATATATGATAAAAAGATGGAATGAAAAGGTCAGAAACCGCGACGAGGTCGTGATCTTTGGGAGATCTTTCCATGGGAAATGCCGAGCAGACCAATGCCCTTTTAGACCGTTTGCAGGGCAAACTGTTCCCTGATCGTCGGCAATCATGACAACCGCTATCTGCGGAGCAAAATCTTCCACAAGGAGCGTTTTGGCTGGATATATCCCTATGCGGAACTCCATGATGACGGGCGCAAGGTCGTCCTTTCCCATTATCCCATCGCCTGTTATAACGGGCAGTATTTAAAAAAATAAAAAGGGAGAGCCGCGGACCTATATGCTCTACGGGCATGTGCATGACAGTCATGACGAGCGCCCTGATCGAGCAGTATCAGCAGATGGTGGAAAAGACCCGGATCCCGGATCGTGATGGTGGAACGCAGTCCCTTTCTTCCCACATGATAAATTGTTTTTGCATGTATTCGGACTACCAGCCCCTCAGTCTGGACGAGTGGATCGCGCTGACAAAGCAGCGACTTATCCGTTGCCAGAATGTGGAAGATTCATTATAATATAAGAGTTATCATCTAAGGAGGTGATCATACGAAATGAAGAAAGAAAATAAGAAAATGGCACAGGAGAGAAGAGCCGCAGAACGTAAAAACAGGCAACCATGCGTCTGGTGAGAAATACCCTCATCATTGCGCTTATCGTTGCATTTTTTGTCGGCATGATCGTCTATGGCGTGATCGATAGCCGTAAAAGCAAAAGGCTGCCGAGGCAGAGGATGCCCAGCAGCAGGCGACAGATACGTCCAGCCAGGAGTCCACCACACAGGATTCTTCAGATACGACGAAAGAGACATTGCTGACAGATACCAGTCTGGAAGTAAAGGAAGGCGATACGGTCAATATCGATTATTCCGGCAGTATTGACGGTTATGTTTTCCCGGGAGGAACCGCAGAGGGACAGGATCTGGACGACGGATCTAATACTTTTATCGATGACTTTGAGGAGCAGTTGGAAGGTCATAAGGTAGGAGAGACCGTTGAGGTCAATGTCACATTCCCGGAAAATTATGGACGTTCTTATACAGACGATAATGGCGAGACCAAAGAGTTTCAATGGGGCTGAGGCAGTCTTTACCGTCAAGCATCAACGGCATTTATGGACAAGCAGAAGAATAAGGGAGGAAAAGCCAATGAGAAACATTACATTAGGAAGTACAGGGATCACAGTGCCGCAGAACGCTTTTTGGGGCACCGCCGATCCAGCGTATCCGCGTGCTGAGGATGCAGTGACTTTTTTGAAAAAGGCATACGAAGGCGGCATGCGCTTTTTGACACGGCAAGAGCCTACAGCGACAGCGAGGAAAAATGGGCTTAGGTCTTTCAGATGTCAGAGAAAATATTTACATTGCCTCAAAGACGGCAGCCAAGACACCGGAAGCGATTCTGGAAAGACCTTTGAGACCACACTTCATAATTTAAAGACCGATTATCTGGATATCTATCAGTTCCATTGTGCAGACCGGGTTTTTGCACCGGGGATGGCACAGGCATGTACGAAGCCATGCTTGAGGCAAAAGCCCAGGCCAAGATCCGTCATATTGGTATCACAGCGCACAAGCATCGGCATTGCCGAGGACATCATCGAATCCGGTCTTTATGAAACCTTGCAGTTCCCATTTTTCCTATCTGTCTGCGGACAGGGGAACTGGCATTGGTGGAGAACTGCCGCAAAGCACAACATGGGCTTTATTGCCATGAAGGGACTGGCTGGCGGACTTATCAACAATTCCACCGCAGCCATGGCATATATGACACAGTTTGACAATGTCCTTCCGATCTGGGGAATCCAAAAAGAGAGCGAGTTGGATGAATGGCTTTTTTATGGATCAGACACCGGAAATGACCGATGAGATCCGTGCCTTTATTGCCAAGGAATGTCAGGAACTGACCGGCGATTTCTGTCGTGGCTGTGGCTACTGTATGCCGTGCCCGGCAGGTATCATGATCAACCAGTGTGCACGTATGTCTCTCATGTCCGCCGTGCGCCGTCAGCCAACTGGCTGACCGAGGAAATGCAGGCAGAAATGAAGAAGACATCGAGGGCTGCTTAGAGTGTGGCGCCTGCAAAAAAGAAGTGTCCGTATGAACTGGATACACCGACATTACTAAAGAAAATTACGAGGACTACAAGCGTGTGCTTGCAGGGGAAATAGAGGTATAAGAGATGATCAATCCGGGGAACTATGATGAAACTCATGAATGCAAAGAACACATTTACAAACAATCATCCAAAGTTTGTAAAGTTCTTGCAGGTGGTATTTTCTTCCGCGTGGAGGAAGGAACTGTTTTTGAGATTACCGTGACTAAGCCGGGAGAGGAACCGATCACGACAAATTTTAAGGTATTGCAGTCGGATCTGGAATTGATGGAGAGCCTGAAAGATTTACAGTAACAGGCAGGTGGAGTATAAAATGGAAGAAAAACGTCTGGCACTTTTGATCGATGCGGAGAACGCGAGTTCCAAGTATATTGATGCCATTATCAGTGAATTAAAAAATATGGTGTGATCACCTATCAGAGAATGTATGGAGATTTTACCAGTCCAAATCTTGCAGACTGGCACAAAAGGCATTGAAGCATGCCATTGTGCCAATCCAGCAGCCGCGCTATTCGTCCGGCAAAACGCATCGGATATCATGCTGGTGATTGATGCCATGGATATCTTGTATCAGGACAAGACGGATGGATTTTGTATCGTGACTTCGGACAGTGATTTTACAAGACTGGTCAACCGCCTGCGTGAAGAGGGTATGTTTGTGATCGGCATGGGCAAATCCGACGCGTCAAAGACCTTTATTGCAGCCTGCAATGAATACAAGTTCTTGGATAAGATCGTGGATGAGGAGGTCAAGGAGACTTCCAAGGCAAGAACCACAAAGTAATCACGACAGCAAGGGCGATTCTATCACAC
>VOFG01003782.1_pt1 | contig 49843 bp, 67 predicted proteins | sample 5384171 | NCBI WGS metagenome assembly VOFG01 (sample SAMN12384726, study PRJNA508395) | human gut metagenome | isolation source: healthy gut F | host: Homo sapiens
TGAACTGGCTGAAAGACTGCAAGATGGTAATGGCCATTCCTGTAAGTGCATCTTCTAAGAATCCGTTCTTTGACCGGAAGCCAAAGCAAGAAACGAATTCATAATAATACGTAATGATGCGTAACAGGCACACTGACGACTGACGCAGACAATAAACTGATTTTATAAATAACCAAATAGATAATAGTCTAATGGGAATCATGGTTGGACTTCCCAGCCCAAGTGGCTCGGAGAAAGATTTGCAATTGAATTTCGGCAAAAACATGACCGTGCAGGTAGAAATGAGAGCCCCTCATTTGCCCGCCGAATGGCATATGCAGAGTGGTATACAGTTGACATGGCCACACGCCGGTACAGACTGGGCATAACATGCTGGCAGAAGTGCAAGAGTGTTTTATAAACATAGCCAGGAAATAGCGAAGCGAGAGTTACTATTGATTGTCACCCCGAACCGAAGAAGTAAAAAACAGATAGTGGCTACCGTAAACATGGACAATGTCCGCTTTCTGAGATGTGAGACAAACGATACATGGGCACGCGACCACGGAGCCATCACCATGATAGACACCGGCACCCCTTCCTGCTCGACTTTACATTCAACGGCTGGGGACTAAAATTTGCTTCCGAACTGGATAATCAAATCACCAAACAAGCGGTAGAAGCCGGAGCCTTGAAAGGCCAGTATAGACCGCCTCGACTTCGTTCTCGAAGGAGGCTCCATCGAAAGCGATGGAATGGGCACACTGCTCACTACCTCCGAATGTCTGCTGTCTCCCCAGCGGAACGGGCGACTGAACCAGGTAGAGATAGAAGAATACCTGAAATCAACCTTCCACCTGCAAAGGTTCTTTGGTTAGACCACGGCTATCTTGCCGGCGATGACACTGACAGCCACATCGACACTTTGGTACGTTTCTGTTCTACCGACACCATTGCTTACGTAAAATGCGACGACAAAGAAGACGAACACTACGAAGCATTACTCGCAATGGAGGAACAACTGAAAACATTCTGCACCTTAGCAGGAGAACCCTATCGCCTGTTAGCCTTACCGATGGCGGACAAGATCGAAGAAGACGGCGAACGCCTGCCCGCAACTTACGCCAACTTCCTGATTATGAACGAAGTTATTCTCTACCCGACATACCATCAGCCGGCAAATGACCAAAAAGCAAGAGAAGTGTTACAACAAGCATTCCCAGACTATCAAATAATCGGAATAGACTGCCGTGCCCCTGATTAAGCAACACGGTTCCCTGCATTGTGTCACCATGCAATACCCATTGGGAGTTATAAAATAACGAATGAATCAACCAAGTAATTATTCATCATGAAAAGATAAAAGTCGGAATCATCCAACAATCCAATACAGCAGACATTCGGGTCAACCTGATGAACCTCGCAAAGAGTATCGAGGCTTGCGCTGCTCACGGTGCGCAACTGATTGTGCTTCAAGAGTTACAATTCACTTTATTTCTGCCAAACAGAAAACACCAACCTGTTTGATCTGGCTGAACCCATTCCCGGACCATCCACAGGCTTTTATTCCGAGTTGGCAGCCGAATATGATGGACTTACCAAACGCTTTCTGGATTAAAGGCTTACCCACATACCTTCAATATTGCAGGAGGTTTATCTAATAAAAGGGGAAGAAGGGCACAGAGTTCAAATCTAAATTGAGAACTCTGTGCCCTTTCTATATATTATATTTAATAACTATTTCATTGAAAAGTTATTTGCTTGTTGGCTAGAAATTAGCCTCCTCCATAAATAAACAATCCCAGGAATTGAGCCAGATATTCATTCACGTCCAATCCTTTTCTACCAATAAGACAAGAAATAAGAACTGTGCGGTGTAAGCCACGGCAAAAAGCAGAACAAAAGAGCAGTATCTGTTTCAGATACTATCTTTTTTATTTTCTACAGGGAATATCCAGTATTTGCACCAGATAAAGTTATGGATTTGAGCTATCAGATACGCTGTTATATTAGCCACCATATAGTCGCCGTCAAATGACATTTCTTTCATCATTAACCATACAACCAACGCCATAATTAAGGCGTTCATTGTACCTATGATTATAAAACGGAATATGCGTACAGATTCTTTCACTCGCCCCTTTCAGATCAACGATCAAATTCAGTTCATCGTTGAGTCTGGTCGATTGCAGACGGTGCATCCAGCATCACATCACGTCCGGAATTATTTTTCGGGAACGCAATACAGTCGCGTATAGAATCCAATCCTGCAAACAAAGACACCCAACGGTCGAGTCCGTATGCCAAACCACCGTGAGGAGGCGCACCATACTTGAAGGCATTCATCAGGAAGCCAAACTGTGCCTGTGCCTTTTTCCGGAGTGAATCCAAGAATCTCGAACATCTTCGCCTGTAATTTCGCATCGTGAATACGGATAGATCCTCCACCGACTTCCACGCCGTTGACAACCATATCATAAGCATCGGCACGCACAGCAGCCGGGTCAGTATCCAGCAATGGAATATCTTCTTCTTTCGGATGAGTAAACGGATGATGCATAGCCATCAGGCGTCCTTCTTCTTCGCTCCATTCGAACATTGGGAAGTCAATCACCCAAAGGCAAACAAACTTATTCTTATCACGCAATCCCAATTGGGAACCCATTTCCAAACGGAGTTCACAAAGTTGTTTACGTGTTTTCATTACATCGTCGCCAGACAGAATCAGGATCAAATCACCCGGTTTAGCACCGAATGCCTCCTTTCATTTGCTGAAGCACTTCCTGCGTATAGAATTTATCCACGCTCGATTTTACAGTTCCGTCCGCTTCTACACGGGCATACACCATACCTTTTGCACCAATCTGCGGTTTTTTTACGAAGTCCGTCAGTGCATCCAGTTGTTTACGAGTATAGGTTGCAGCACCTTCAGCACAGATACCACCCACATAAGCAGCATTATCGAATACAGAGAATCCATGACCTTTCATGATATCCATCAATCCACGAATTTCATGCCGAAACGCAAGTCCGGTTTGTCGCTACCATAATATTTCATGGCATCCGCCCAAGACATACGCTGGAACGGTTCAGCCAGTTCCACGCCACGCAGTGTTTTGAACAAATGTTTAGCCATTCCTTCAAAAGTAGTGATAATATCTTCCTGCTCAACGAAGCTCATTTCGCAGTCAATCTGCGTAAATTCCGGCTGACGATCGGCACGCAAGTCCTCATCGCGAAAAACATTTCGCAATCTGGAAATAACGGTCGAACCCGGATACCATCAACAATTGCTTCAATGTCTGCGGAGATTGCGGAAGTGCATAGAATTGTCCCGGATTCATACGTGACGGCACCACAAAGTCGCGTGCACCTTCAGGAGTAGAACCGATCAAAACGGGTGTTTCCACTTCGATGAAAACCTAGACTATCCAGATATTTGCGGACTTCGATAGTCATTTTATGACGTAATTCCAAATTGGAACGAACGGCATTACGACGCAAATCCAAATAGCGGTATTTCATCCGGATCTCATCCCCCCCATCAGTGTTATCTTCAATTGTGAACGGAGGAGTCATGGCGGTGTTCAGAACGTTCAGTTCGGAAACGATAATTTCAATATCTCCGGTAGGGATGTTTGCATTCTTGCTGAAACGCTCATTCACTGTTCCTGTCACTTGAATGACGAACTCACGTCCCAGTTTATTGGCACGTTCACAAAGTTCAGCATTAATTTCTTCGTTAAAACCAACTGGGTAATTCCGTAACGGTCGCGGAGGTCGATAAAAGTCATTCCTCCCATTTTACGGCTGCGCTGTACCCATCCAGACAGCGTAACTTGCTTGTTTACATCGGAGATTCTCAGTTCTCCACATGTGTGCGTTCTGAACATATATTTTTATTTAAACGATTATCCTCGCGTTTCTATTTTGATTGAACCAAAACTGCGCAAAAGTACGCAATAATTTGTAATTCGTTGTCAGTAATCCGTTATTTTATCAGACTTTCTTTGTCAGCTTTTTCAATATTTTCTTGTTTTTATCTGTTATATTGTCGACGATGGCTTCATTCATCAATTTGATGCCATTCATATATTCCTGCGCTCTTTTGGAGCACATTGGCAGCATCCTTTTTCCGACGCTTGCGGCACCACTACGCGCAATCCCTTTGAATCAACTCAATGTTCACATTAGCGTCCGTTTCCATGGGATCGTCAGTCGAAGTGCACTACTCCGGGAGTAGTGCGGCGGATGCACAACTGCTTGCAACGGAAAGTCTTGATACGGCTATTCTGATCGATTGTCTTATTGAATAACTGAAAAGCCAATGAAGGGACATCCAATACGGTGAACGGTTCGAGAATGGTCACATCCAGCAAGCCATCTGTCAGCGTAGCTTGTGGGGCGATATAAGCATTGTTTCCATATTGCGACGCGTTTCCACAGGCAATCAGGAAAGTTTTATACTTGGAAACCCGTTTTCCGTTTCCAGTTCATACGTTTCCGGTTCATATTTAAGACTCTCTTGCAGGGTTTTTTCCAGATAAGTCAACACCCTGCGTTTACCGGCATGCGCAAACTTCAGACTAACAAAAGCATCGAATCCCACTCCGCAAGTGCAGAAAAAATCCGTCCCGTTAATCTTACCATAATCTATTACGTCCATGCAACCTTCGTTCAGCACTTCCAGCGCCTCTTGGGTTCCATCGGTATATGCAGATGCCTCGCCAGTCCATTACCCGATCCGCAGGGAATAATTCCCAGTGCGGTATCAGTATGCACCAACGAACGAGCTATTTCATTGATTGTCCTGTCCCCACCGATAGCCACCAATTATCAGTCTTCTCTTCGGCAGCTTTAGCAGCTATTTCTTTACTGCATGACCGGCTCTCTCCGTATTCACTACTTCCCAAGTGTATCTCGCCTTATCAATTTTTTCATCCAGCAAGTTAAGAATCAATTCTTTACTTTGTGTTCCCGAAATAGGATTGACGACGAATATTATTTTTTCATTCTTTCGTTCATGCTAATCTTGTCAATTGTAGACGACAAAAGTAATACAAATATATTAAATTTTGATCTATTAGAGGTTTCTAATCTCATGGGAGCAACTTTTTTCTTTTTAAAAAGAACAGATAAAAGCAAATTTTGTTATCTTTGCCCCCTGTTTTAAACACTTGTTAAGATAAAGGATGTAAGATCGTCAGCGAACGATCTGAGTATGAGTATAATAAATTATAATTCAATGGGATTATTACAAGAGAAGTTAGCTAAGTACGACCTGCCACAAAAAGTTTATGGCAAAGGGCGTTTACCCATATTTCCGTGAGATAGAAGGAAAGCAGGGTACAGAGGTAGAAATGGGCGGACACGAAGTGTTGATGTTCGGTTCCAATGCATACACGTATGTTCAGTTGGAGAAAGAGTTGGCCGCTTTTGTCGGAAAGGACGAAGCTCTCTGTTTTTCTACCGGTTTTACAGTAAACTCAGGTGTTATTCCGGCTTTGACCGACCGTAACGATTACATTATTTGCGACGACCGCGACCACGCCTCTATCGTAGATGGCCGTCGCCTCTCCTTCTCACAGCAATTGAAATACAAACACAATGATATGGCGGATTTGGAAAAACAACTTCAAAAAGTGTAACCGGATTCAGTGAAGCTCATCATAGTAGATAGTGTGTTCTCTATGGAAGGCGACCTGGCAAACTCCCCCGAAATCGTACGCTTGAAAATAAATACAACGCTACATCATGGTGACGAAGCTCATGGTTGGATGAAAAAAAAAAAAAAAAAAAAAAAACAAGGACGTGGTGTTTGCGACCATTTCGGTGTGACTCACGAAGTTGACTTGATTATGGGTACTTTCAGCAAGTCACTGGCTTCTATCGGTGGGATTTGTTGCCGGAGATGCTTCGGTATCATCAACTGGTTGCGCCACAATGCCCGTTCTTATATATTCCAGGCAAGTAACACGCCTGCTGCTACTGCTGCTGCCCGTGAAGCTCTTCACATCATTATGAACGAACCGGAGCGTCAGCAACGTTTGTGGGACATCACCAACTATGCATTGAAGAAATTCCGTGATGCCGGTTTCGAAATCGGTGAAACTGAATTCCATCATTCCATTGTTGCGTGCGCATGCGGAAAAAACATTTATCGTAACTAAGATGGCGTTTGACGAAGGCATCTTCATCAATCCGGTTATTCCGCCCGCTTGTGCACCGCAAGACACTTTTGGTACGTGTGGCATTGATGTCCATATGCGCCAGATGATGCAGAGTAAAATAATAACTGCCACTACAACGAAAATCCCTACATATACCCAACCGTTAATCACAGTTTGTCTCACATACGTTTCAAGCCACTGCCTCATAACCACATATCCCATTGGGAAGGCTATAACAGCAGCAATAACCAGCAACAGCAGGTATTCACGGAAGAACATCTGCAAAATATGACGAATTTGCGCCCCGTTTACTTTTACGTATGGCAATCTCCTTTTGACGTTGCTCACGATAGAGTGACCAATGAAAAGATTCCGAATACGGAAATGAGTACACAGACCAATGACACGAAAGCTCAATAGCTTCATCGGTGCATCTTCGGAACGAAGATATTACCATATTCCTCCTCCTCGCTAAACAACCGTAAGTAAGCATTGGGGAATTCTTCTTTGTGGAGTTTTTCTATAGCTTCACGACATTCGTTCCAAGTCCCCTCTTTGAATTTAAAAGGATACCGGCACGATTCAGGAGATATTCTTGTGCTTCGGGGCGTTGAAGGCAATAAGTCGGCTTACTTGTCGGAGAACGATAACTAAAGTTTTTCACCACTCCGACAACTTTGTATGTAATGCCCTGACGACTGTTGGTGTTATTGCCGAAAAGTCTTTCCTAGAGCATGTTTCCATCCGAATTTCAGGCACGTACTTTCATCAACCACAACTTCATTCTGCTGGCTCTTTTCAGATATAAATTCACCTTCCAGTAATTTCAAATCATAAAACTTAAAGAATTCCTCCTTTGCCGGCATTATGCCAACAAGTAGTGTTTTTTCTGTCACCTTGGGCAGCCCATCCCAATTTGTTATTTCTGCATACATCATCGGACCGGTTGGAATAATTGGAAAGTACGCAGGAGGTAAAGTTTCTGTTACCATAGGGAGAGCTTTTATTTTCTCTGCCCATTGATAAATGTCTCCATTCACAATGCCACATTAGCTACATTATGACGCTCCATACCTAAATCCGTATTTTTCAGGAAATGTAGTTGTTTCATGATGACAACCGTGCAGAAGATAAAGCTAAGGCTAACCATCAACTGTACGATAATACCTATTCTGCGGAATAAGTACGGACGGGCAGTAGCAACATTTCCTTTGATCGTTTCCTGCAATGTTCGACGACGAAAATAGGACAATGGCATCAGTGTAAACAGAAACGACAGGATAATTACTGCCAGAAGATATACCAAGATTTCTCCATAATATGAGCTGGGCTCTATTTGCGTAAAGTTCAGGAACCGGGACATACTCATCTCCACCAGCAGCAATCCGCTGAACAGAGCAATACATAAAAGCAGCAATAACTCAATGGCAAACTGTACAGACAAGGCTTTATTGCTTGCCCCATTCACCTGTTACGAAGTGCCATTTCACGGTTCCGCATACAAAGGCGACTGATAAAAGCGTCAAATAATTGAATAACGAACAAATAATCACCAGTCCGCCTGCCAAAGAGAAATAGAATATATAACTGAAAGAGATAACAACATCTGCTTTATCTACATAATCTCGAATAGCGCAAAGCTGACATCCGGGTAATCAACAGATCGGAAAGTTCGCTCTCTTTCTCAATATCGTTGATGCGAACGGTGCTCATTTTGTTCGGAATGCGTCTATATCTGTTCTTTCGCGTACACGAATAAATAGCTGCTCATTCGAACTTCCCCCCCGAGGAGAATGTCTTGCCGGAGCCAGTATATTATATGGAATATTGGAATGGTTCGTCCATCCGCTCACGATTGCTCCTATTTTACATACGCGTCTGCCTACTTCCACTTCTTTCCCCAATGCATCCCCTCTTCTTTGCTGAAGAGCCGCTTTGCAAATTCTTTGTGATAGCCACTTCCTGACCATCGCTTTTCAGGAAGTTGACAGTACCTTTCAATAATTGTATATCAAAAAAGTTCATGAAAACAGAATCTGCATCAATCATTCCGACCTCCTGTTCTGTTTCCTCCAAACGGAATTTTACATGATGCGGGGTAAAAGCGGTTGCAGCTTCTATCTCCGGCATTTTATCTTGCAAATATTCCATTAAAGGATATGGAGTAAATTTACTTGTACCGGGCTCATTGGCGTAATGCGCACGTACCATATAAATGCGGTCGGATCCTTTATGGAAGTTACATCATGTTGTGAGTGTGTCACCATGACAATCGTAGTGCCTTCCTTATTCAGTTCATTCAGTAGTTCCATTACCTCTTTTCCGTTCTTTGAATCGAGGTTACCGGTAGGCTCATCGGCAAGTATCAGTTTAGGGTTTGATACGACTGCACGGGCGATTGCCACGCGTTGCTGTTGTCCGCCGGACAATTGTTGCGGGAAGTGCTTGCTGCGGTGCATGATTGCCATACGCTCCATAGCGGTTTCCACCCGGCGCTTGCGTTCGGTGGCAGGAATGCCCATGTAGAGTAGCGGCAGTTCGATGTTCTCGTATACATTCAGCTCATCAATCAGGTTGAAACTTTGGAATACAAAGCCGATGACTCCTTTACGCAAGTTGGTACGTTGGGCTTCTGTATATTTGGATACTTCCGTCCCTTGCGGATTTTGGCGACCGATGCCAAGCGGCACGCGCACGGCTTTTGTCTTTGCGGCGTTCAGTTTGTAAATCCATTGTCCGCCGGTACTCTGGTAGAAGTTGCCGCGCGGAATGACGAGCGCCTCCTCCGGCTGGCCGAGTTCTATCTGTACCCGGAAGCTTTTGCCTACACGTACGTTGTCGGGCATGTCACCGGTGAAGACGAGGTCTACGTCGAACGTGCGGTCTTTGACTTCGGGAACCACTTTCGTGATGCGCAACGGGTATTTTCTTCCCTGATAATTGATGGTGGCAGGCAATCCGGTGATAATGCGGTCGATGTAGTATTCGCTCAGGGAAGTATGCACTTTATATTGGTCCAGCACCTTGATTTCCGCAATGCTTTCGCCGGAAGCGACCTGCTGTCCCGGAGTCACCTTGACAAAGCTGAGCTGCCCGGCGACGGGAGCTTTCACCACCAGGTTGCCGAGCCGTTCGCAGGCGCGTTCATACTTCTTCCGTTCCCGTTCGCGGTCGTTCCTGATGAGGTCTTTGCGGATGACGGTGACGGCAGAGTCATGACGGAGGCTTTCCCTTTGAAGATGGGCATTCTTCACTTTATAGTTGTATTCGTCCTCGGAAACTTCGAGCTGCGCCTTGCTCTTGATGCCCATGCGGTACTCCTCCTTGTCAAGGGCAAAACTCTTGCGCAGGCGGTTGAGGTCATAATCGGTCTGCAGGGCTTGTTGTTGCAGGTTCAGGCTTTTTTGCTCCATTTCAATTTCTTTTTCGCGGTAGGTGATAAGTTGCTTTTCCCAGTCGTCGCGCTGGTCTTCAATGCTGCGCAGCAGGTCGGGGTTTTCCATGACGAGGATGGTATCTCCTTGCCGGAGCAGGCTCCCCTCCTCTCCTATGATGCGTTCCACGCTTCCGGTTTCACGTGCATTGACCTTGATGGTAAGGATGGGCTGAATCACTCCCTCCACATCTACATATTCCATAAATTTGCCGTTTTTGACTTCGGCTATCTGTATGTTGTCTTGCTCGATACGCAGTTTGCTGGGACCCAGCGAAAGGGTGACTACATAAATCAGGAAGGCAAGGAAGGCAACGCCTCCCGCCAGATAGTAGCGGTAACGGATGTACCAGGGTTTCTTTTCAAGTTTTATATCCATAATGCAATATTTTATATACTCTTTTTTTACTTTTCAGATACCCCCTTCAGAAGTTCTTCTGAATAAGGGTTCCGAGTTTTACTAAAACTTCACCGGAGATTTAGTAAATCGTCACCGGAGTTTTAGTAAATCTCCGGTCAGCTTTTACTAAAACTATTCCACGATTTTATTACTGTATAGATTCTTCATTAGTAACCCTTTCCAAGTCTTCTGCCAGTGGCCTCTCTTTTTCAAAGTCATATAGCGTGATGCTTCTCAGTGTATAGTACAAACTCCAATAGTTGTACAAAGCCGTTATATAGCTTCTCCGGGCCGTATCTTTTTCCGTGATGGATGCATTGAGGTCGAGTACCGAGGACTTGCCGAGCAGATAGAGTTTTCGGGCTACTTCGGCGCGTCGTTGGGCTGTATGGTCCGTGCGGGCGGCTATGTTTACCCGTTGCGCCTGCAGGTTGAATTGCTTTACGAGTTTCCGCACGTTCAAGTCGAAATCCGTCTTGTCCTGCTCTACCTGCGTGTAGACAAGGTCGCGGTTGGAACGCGCTACGCGTACCTGTCCCCTTCCGCGCCCCCAGTCCAGGATGGGGAGGGTAATGCCCAGGCTGACGTACTGCTGGTCCAGCGGATTCCGGTAGGCATCTTTCAGCTTGTCGGCAGTTTGTGTCAAGCCGAAGCGCAGGTAGATGTCTGCTTTCAGTCCGGCATTGGCCTTGGCGCGCGACACGGCACTCTCGCTTTCCACCTTGCGGCGTAGCATGTTCTGTATCTCCGGACTGTTTTCGTTGGCAAGCATCAGCGCGGCATCCAGGTCGATGTGCAGGTCGGGCACGCGGTTGTCTATTCTCACCTTTATAAGGAGGTCTTCTTGGATGCCGAGGTAGGAACGGAGTTCCTGCATGCAGTTTTCCACTTCGATGCGGGCATTCATGCAGTTGGTTTCTTCGGTCAGTTTGTTGAGTTCGAGCTGCAACATTTCGTTTTCGCTGATGGTGCCGATGTTATATCGTCCTTGCGCATATATATATAAGGTGTCGGCATTGGCGTAGTTGGCGTTGGCTATTTCGTAGTTGCTTTGTGCTTTGGCCAGGTTGAAGAACTTCTCTGTGGCATTGGCGGCAACAAGCTCAAGGGTTTCTACGTAGGTTTTCTTGGCTTCGCGATAACGGATAGGTTCGATGCGCCGGTCCCACTTCAGGCTGTTGTAGCCAAACAAGGACTGGCTGTATCCGATGTTGACGGGTGAAGTCTGCCAGGAATAGGTGTCACTGCTGAAAAGGTCGAGGCGCTGCGCAGCCGTTTCAATGAAAAAGGTTCCTCCGGTCCACGGCACGTTTTGTGTCAGGCTCAGTGTTAGGTCAGTGCTCAGCAGGTTCTGCTCTATGAACTTGACGTTGCCATCGCTTTGGGTCACTTTGTTGATAGCACGGTCCAGATAGGGATTGGAAGTAAGCTTGAGCGTCGGCAGGTAGTTGGCACAGTAGTATTTGTAGTTCCAATAAGCGGAACGGAAGCTATGGCGGGCATTTTGGGCGTCGGGCGACTGCTGGCGGGCCTGCTCGATGGTTTCTTCCAAAGTCAGCTCCAACGTGTGCTCTTGGGCAACGGCACTCGACGTCAGACTGAATGTAATAAGCAATAAAAATATATTCCGGTGCATAGTTGTTTTCTTTACTCTATAAAGTTCAAATTCTATGCCATAAGTATAAGTTATTGTATTATAAGTGTTTGTTGTGGTTCGAAGCTTTCCAAACGTGTGCAGTTGCGCACAAAAATAGTGCGATAATGCACGCACAACACATGGATATTATACTTATCTTTGCCCGTACAAGAGATGTGGGATTGTGTAGGCCTTGCCTGCACGAAAAGAAAACAGATATGGAGCAGTTTGGTAAAATATTGATTGTAGATGATAACGAGGATGTCCTTTTTGCGCTGAACCTTCTTCTCGAACCCTACGCCGAGAAGATAAAAGTGGCAGTGACTCCCGACCGCATCGAGCATTTTATGACCACTTTCCGTCCGGACATTATTCTGCTGGATATGAATTTCAGCCGTGATGCCATCAGTGGTCAGGAAGGTTTCGACAGCTTGAAGCAGATTCTGAGTATCGACCCGCAAGCAGTGGTCATCTTCATGACTGCCTACGCGGATACGGACAAGGCAGTGCGTGCCATCAAAGCGGGGGCTACGGATTTCATTCCCAAGCCGTGGGAGAAGGAAAAATTGTTGGCGACCCTTTCTTCGGGCATGAAGCTGCGTCGTTCGCGGACCGAGATAAATCTGCTGAAGGAGCAGGTGGAAGTTCTGAGCAATGCCACAGCGGGAGGCTCCGAAGAGGTTATTATCGGTGATTCTCTTGTCATGCAGCAAGTCTTCTCTACAGTGGAGAAGTTGCGCGATACGGATGCCAACATACTTATATTGGGTGAGAATGGAACCGGAAAGGATGTGATTGCCCGCCTGCTGTACCGCAATTCTCCCCGCTATGGAAAGCCGTTTGTTACGATAGACCTCGGCAGTATCCCCGAACAGTTGTTCGAAAGCGAGTTGTTCGGCTACGAGAAAGGCGCCTTCACCGATGCACGGAAAGCGAAAGCTGGACGTATGGAAGTGGCAACCGGCGGTACGCTTTTTCTGGACGAGATAGGTAACCTTTCCCTGCCCATGCAGGCCAAATTGCTGACTGCCATCGAAAAGCGTTGTATCAGTCGTTTGGGAAGTACGCAGGCTACGCCCATTGATGTGCGGCTCATCTGCGCCACCAATGCAGACATCCGTCGGCTGGTGGACGAAGGAGACTTCCGCCAAGACCTGCTGTATCGCATCAACACCATCGAGTTGCATATTCCACCTCTGCGGGAACGCGGAAACGACATCCTCCTGCTGGCAGAGTATTTCCTGCAACGGTATGCCCGCAAATATCAGAAAGAGATGCGCGGGCTGACCCGGGAGGCGAAAAACAAGTTGTTGAAATATGCCTGGCCGGGTAATGTACGTGAGTTGCAGCATACAGTGGAACGTGCTGTCATATTGGGAGACGGTTCTCTGCTTCGTCCGGAGAACTTTATGTTCCAAGCTTCTGTTTCCCGTCAGAAGAAGGAAGAAGAAGTCCTCAACTTGGAGCAATTGGAACGGCAGGCTGTGGAACGTGCCATGCGGCTCAGTGAAGGAAATGTGACCCGTGCCGCCGAATACTTGGGCATTACTCGCTTCGCCTTGTACCGGAAACTTGAAAAACTGGGCTTATGAAACGATATTCATTGATTGTGGCACTGCACATCATCGGCATAGCCTTCCTTTCGGTCGGCGTTTATCTGCTGGTGGATGCCGGACTGTGGTTCAGTGCACTGATGGCTTTTTTGATATTGCTGGCGATTGCCGTTCATCTGTACCGCCTGCAGATGATGCAGGTGCGCATGATGCGCCATCTGGCAGAGAGCCTGCGCTATGACGACATGATGCTGTCATTCCGTTCTCCCTACAAGAACCGGTCTATGGAGGATATGGTGGACGAGCTTTCCGAAGCGATGAGGAATTTCCGTACCCGCGTGCTGGAACGCAATGAGATGGAAGCGTGGCAAAAGCTGATACGTGTGCTGACGCACGAAATAATGAATTCAATCACTCCCATCATCTCCCTCTCCGAAACCTTGAGCGAGCGGGAAATGTCGGAAAAGAACTATCCCGTCATGCGGCAGGGAATGCAGACTATCCACCGCCGTAGTTAAAGGCATAGGAATGCACACTTTATAGGATGATAACCTGTATTGACAACTTAATAATCTATTGGAAGCGGCGGTATTTATATAGTTCACATGTGCAGGCTGTACAGCCCGCATCTGTAGGCTGCATGGTTTACAATGCGTGGGCTGTACAGCCTGCATAGGCGTGGGCTATAAACTTATCACCGTTAAAGTTGGATTATCAAGCCGTGATCATCGGATTTATACGGATTCATTGCAATAAAAACAAGCTATCTTATGCATATAGGGCCTTTATTCGACTATTCTATTGATGATAGATAACCTGTTTTTGCTGGTAAAAGTATGATAGATTACGGAAGGCAGGCGCACAGCAATCTTTCTGGGCGAAGAAGTTGTCAAATACCACAAAACGCTGACTACGTATATAAACGGACTCCTTCAAACCGGATTTGAGATATGCGAACTTATAGAGCCACAACCGGACGAAAGATTGCTGGATACCATCCCGGGCATGAAAGATGAATTACGGCGTCCGATGATGCTTCTTATTTCTGCCAAGAAAAAAAGTAAAGACGCAAAGCTATGAGATTCAAGGCATTGAAAAATAATAGATAAAAACATTCATTTAGTTATTGATAATTAAAAAATACTCCCTATCTTTGCACCGCTTTTTGAAAAGAACAACCCTTCATAAAAGTAGCGGGGTGTAGCGCAGTCCGGTTAGCGCACCTGCTTTGGGAGCAGGGGGGTCGTGGGTTCGAATCCCGCTACCCCGACTACAAAAAAAAGAGGGAGTTCGGTTAAAAGTTTTTCGGGGTGTAGCGCAGTCCGGTTAGCGCACCTGCTTTGGGAGCAGGGGGTCGTGGGTTCGAATCCCGCTACCCCGACGAAAATTACAAGTTAAGAAAAATTAAATGGTGTTGAGCTGATACAGTTTGTATCGTTTTTTTCGTTTATGTAAATTAGACACAATTATACCCCGTTTTGGGGCAAATAAAGAGGGTATTTCTTTGAACTATCTTTGAACATGTTTCTCTATTTGCATCCGTTTAGGGAAATTAAAGCAATCTCCTATCAAATTACCCCGATTCAAGCTGTTTAATGCAATTTTAAACATTTAAAAACATTAAAACAGTATGGCAACATTTAAAGCGATCGTTTTCCAAACAGGAAGACATATAAAACAAGATGGAACATCAAATATAAAAATTAGAATCTATCATAATAGAGAATCCCAGTATATAGCAACCAGCTACTATATCCGCCCAGAAAACATGGACGCCTCCGGCCGGATCCTACCCAACGTACCAAACAGTGAAATGATAGAGTACGAAATAAATGCGTATATCCAAAAGATCAGGAGAGAGTATTTGAAGCTAGGACAAGAAAGAACCCAATTTATGTCATGTAAGGACCTAAAAAGAAGAAATAGAAAAATCATTAGTTCCTGATGCCGAATTTATAGACTTCGTAGAGTTTACCCAAAATATAGTAATTCAAACGGAAAAGAGAAAAACTGCCGATTGGTACAGATCCTCTATCGATACCCTATGTTGGTACATGAAAAGAAAAAAGATAGATATAAAACTTATCACTTCATTCCTGCTGAATAAGATGATCAAAGACTTATATCACTCTGGACCTGCCGGCACACCTTTAGAACCAGGCACGGTAAGCCACTATCTTAGGGGGATAAGAGCATTGTATAACAAAGCAAAACTCTATTATAATAACGAAGACTTTGATATTATAAGGATTCCCGGCGACCCATTCAAGAAAGTTGAAATCCCGGAGTATCGGAGAAAACGGAAGAATATAGATACCAACACCTTATTAAAAATCCGAGATTTTCAGTCTGATAAGAAATGTACTAATATGGCTCGTGATGTCTTTATGATGATGTTCTATATGATGGGAATCAATATCAATGATCTATATAGTATATCATGTGAACGTCGTGGAAGGCTGGAATACACACGTTCAAAAACAAAAAACGCGGAACAATCATGAACAAATACCGCTTTCGATAAAAAATAGAACCAGAACTCCGCATCCTCCTTGATAAATACACAGAGGGTTATTTCCTCTCCTACTTTCATACCAACTATTGTAACTTGAATAATTTCATGCGTGCAATTAATAATGGGCTGAAAGACATTTGCTTGAATTTAGAGATTGATTTTAAAGTTACTACTAATTGGGCTCGCCACACATGGGCTAGTTTAGCAAGAAACAAGGCCGGAGTACCGAAGGCAGACATTGACTTCTGCCTCGGTCATGTAAATAACGACTATAAGATGGCCGATATCTACATTGATATAGATTATAGTATTTGTGATAAGGCAAATCGCGCTGTATTGGATTTATTGCAAAAAAAGAAGAAAAAAAGACTGAAACGTTTGCAAATACAAAAACTCTCTATATATTTGCAAACAGAATGGTGTTGAGCTGGATAAAACAATGGTTTTATCCGGCTTTTGTTGTTCCTATACAATTCAATAGCTTTTAATTACTGAAACCTATCTCCTCTTTATGTTATGCGCCAAAAAACAATGACGCATGGAAATTACAGTATCAAAAACAGCTTTATCAGATAAGCTAAAATCAGTCGGGCGAATTATACAGCCTAAAAACTCATTACCTGCCTATGACAACTTTTTGTTTGTTGTCGATGAATTTGGAGTCATTCTAGTAACCGCAGGAGAAGAAGGAGGACGCATCTCTACAAACATTGATGGTGCCGCAGACTTCACCAATTACACTTTTATGGCTAATGCCAAAACATTACTTGACGGATTAAAAAAGAGATTCCCGAACAACCCTTGATTATATCCATCCTCGAAAAGGAGTTGATTGTTAAGTATGCAAACGGTAAGTTCTCAATACCACTTGAAAAAGAAGATCAATACCCATCTATGAGCACGGATGATACTGCCAGCCCAATTCTCGTATCAGGCAACGATCTATTATACGGAATAAGGCAAGTATTGTTTTGTAGTGCTAATGATGAACTTCGCCCAGTACTGAACGGAGTTTTATTTTGATATAGGCCTGGATTCTATGGCTTTTGTTGCAACTGATGGCACTCGTCTAGCGATGATTGAGAATCCGTCTCCTTACACACGAAAAGAGCGGGCGGCTTTCATCCTACCAAGCAAGTTTGCTAAAGTACTTTCTAACATTGTTCCGGAAGATTGCATGGAAGTAGAAATCTCGGTAAACAAGACCAATATTTTAATTGAATTTGATTCATACCGGTTAATCTGTCGTATGATCGAAGGCCGGTTCCCTAATTATCGTGCTGTTATCCCTCAAAAACAACCTAATCGTGCAGTATTAAAGAAGACTGATATAGTTTCAGCTCTAAAGCGTGTATCTGTCTTCTGTTCCGAATCCTCATCCTTGGTGGTACTCAAGTTTGATTCTACTTCTCTTAAAATTGAAGCTCATGACTTAGACTTTTCTAAATCAGCAGAAGAAACGATCAGCCTGCAGTCAGGCTGTGATATTGAAATAGGTTTCAAGAGCAGCTTCTTGATAGAAATGGTAAATAGCATTCCTTCGGAAGATATTACTATCAGCATGAGTGATCCATCAAAAGCCTCAATCTTTACCCGCTGCGATGAAGAAGTTCGTAGCTTGACTTATCTATTAATGCCTTTATCAATTAATTATTAATACTATGGGGAAAAGAATATCAATCACCTAAACAGGTTATTCAATCATATTTAGAAGAGCGAGCAAAGCGTGACCCTCTCTTTGCTACCTCCTATGCAAAGCCAAATAAGAAAATAGATGAATGCTACGACTATATCATAAGCCAGGCAAAAAAAAAACGCGGTGGTAGTGTTGTATGTATGTCTGATGATGAAGTATTCGGATTAGCAGTTCATTATTATCCCAATTAGATTATTATCCAAAGTCGCATACAAATAGTGTTGATTATCAATTGGTACAACACCCAACTTTGTAAAACGACTTTGGATAATATTTTTATCTACCAAGACTTCTCAACCATTTTTTGAGTTCTTGATCGCTTTCCCATACCCCATCCGTGGATGCTTTGGGGATTAAATCCTGATATGCGTTTTCCAGATCTTCACGCTTTTGCTTAGAATCTGCCCGTGCATATATTTCAGTAGTTTTCATGGAAACATGCCCAAGAATGTCTCTGACATAGATTATGTTCACGCCGGATTGGAGAAGATGCATAGCCTTTGAGTGACGGAATGAGTGTGGCGACAACTTTCCGGGTATCAGGTCAGGACGCAACACTCTCGCAGGAGATGCGTAAAGTGAGATGATATATGCCAGACCAGTTGTTGTCAATTTTCGTCCGTTTTTGTTCATGAAGAGCGGTCGGTTGGATGTGTCAGCAGTGTCTAAATCCCAATCTTCCATATACTTTTTTGACAATGGCGCACAGTTTGTCCTGCAACGGAACGATGCGTCGTTTCCGCCCTTTGCCAAAGAGGGTCGCATGTGCCGAAATTTCAAAGAAGATGTCGCTTGGTTTAAGGTTCACCAATTCGCTTGCTCTTGCACCTGAGTCATAGAGAAAAGCGAGTATGGCGAGATGCCGCCTGCCATCCCTCGTATCTGTCGGGATTTGCGAGAGCAACAGTGCCATGCCCTCCGTAGTTAGGTACGAGAATGCATCGCGGTCGATTTTCTTTTGTTTAATCGCAAGTATTGCCTGCCACTGGCCCACGTGCATCGTATCATAGTACTGCATAAAGCAGGAGAACGACTTAATGGCGGCCAATCGTATGTTCCGTGTTGACACAAGGTTATTCTTTTCTTTTTTCCAACCAAAAAGGAAGTCCTTGATTGTCTGATGAGTCACATCTTTAAGCCTTACTTTGTGGGCTGGAACTGAACGCACCAATGACATAAAATCGTAGAAAAGATTAAACGTGTCGCTATAGCTTCTCAACGTGTGTGGACTGACACCGCGTTCTCCAACAAGATATTGTGTGAAGAACAGCGTGACATATTTACCAAAGTCTGTTTCTATTTTCATGGCGTATCAATGTTTGGGAAGATTGACTTCACGGCATCTCCGTTTTTTGTTACAATGTCAGGGAATAACTGGATGGTGAGTCTGACATAATTTTCCGTAGTATATACACTGGAGTGTCCGAGAAGCACCGACAATATCGGAAGAGCAGTATAAATGTCAAGGCCGGATTCGACCATATGCTGAAGCGAGTGTACAGCGAAGGTGTGCGGCTATCATGCAGGCGAGGTCCCTGATTGTGGCCAAGGTGAGATATTCCGCATTTCTCAGAATTTCCTTGAACCTGTTGTATGCAGAGTTGGCGGAGATTCTTGTGCCGTCTGCCTTGACAAAGAACGGACCTGATGGAATGTCAAGGCCATCGGCCTTCAATCTGGCGCGATACCATAGGTATTGGGAGAAGATGGATTTCATGTTGTCATTCAAAGGTATCAACCGGTTCTTTCTGTTCTTGGTATTACGCAAAAGAACCATGCCTTTGACCATATCGACATCCTCGTTGTTAATCGAGATTGTCTCTCCGACTCGACAACCTGCGTAATACAGAAAACGAATCAAAGCAGGCATTGATATAAGGCAACTGTTGAACATGGGTTTTGGTAGAGTTGTAGCATCGGCAATGCTGAAAATTTTTGCAATTTCTTCTTTGGAGAAGATTCTTGGTACAAAAGAATTGGCCGGCCGTTTGGGCTTCGGCATAATGTATGAGTCGATTCCAATGTGGCACAGGTAGGTACAAAATCTAATCATTTGACAAGCCTTTGCGTATTTTGTGCGATCAGATTCATTAAATTGCATACTCTGCCATTCCTCGATAAGCTCGCGGGTAATCCGTTCCACAGGTTTTCCATGTCTGACCATTATTTGATCCAGCTCTTTCATTATTGTCAGCTCATGGGCGATGTTGACACCTTGGCTCTGTCTTATGCGCAGGTATTCATTGATTACCCGGGCAAAAGAGCTTGTGAAGATTATCGTATTATTCATACAAGATGCCTCCTTTCTGATTGTAGAATTCATCCGGCACGGGCGGTACCGGCAACAAGCAGCATTTCATTGCCTCTATGTCCACGCGCAGGTAGTTCATTGTTGATGTCTGGCTTGTATGCCCGAGTATTCCGGAGATTGTCGGCAGCGGGACTTGTGAACTCAGAAGTTCGAAGCGAGTGAATGACGCATGGCATGGATACCATGATGACGTCGCCCGGCGTTTATGCCGGCATCGCTGAACGCTTTTCTGAAACCTGTATTGACCGTGTCCTTGGAGACGCGCTGAAACGGAGGTTTAAGTGAGATGAACACATGCTCGTCATTGCATACCGGCCTTTCGCTGCGCAGATAATCTATTATTGCGTTGCCAACTTCCACAAGCAGAGGAAGTTCCACGACTTTTCCGGTTTTGAACTGCTCGATGCGGACGATATTCCTATCCCAGTCTATGTTTTTCAATTTTAGGCGTATGATATCGGAGATGCGAAGTGCAAGTCTTGCCGCAAGAAGAAACATGGCATATAGACGTTTCCCACCGACCTTGTTACGGTTTATAGCCTTCTCTATCAATTGTACCTCTTCCGGTGTATATACCGGCGGTAGCTTTTCTCGAATTGGGAAACGATAGCCTTGAACCAGACTTCCGTAATGAGCAGGAACCAAACCCTCTTGAACAAGATATTGGCAAAAAGCCACGGACGACCATCACTCTCTGTGATGGGTTTGACTGTGATGATGAGAGGAACTCAAGAAGCAGGGGTTCCGACATCTTGGAAAGGCTTGTAACCTCTTTTATACTCAGGAAAGATATGAGGCGACCCAGCATACGGTTATAAACTTGAACAGTTATGCTACTAACCAACTGTGATTTCTTTTTTAGCCAAAAACGACTTGGCAATTTCTCCAATTTCGCCAGGCATGTCGAACGATACCCATTGCGGTTTAATTCGCCCGATTTTGCCATCCTGAAGGACTGTGTCAAGGATAGTGATAACACGTCTCCAGCGATTGGTTAGTGTGAGCTTGTCTCCCGGCAGGGAGTTTAAGAAATCAAAACCGACTTCAGAGGTATACATCGTAATTCTTTTCTGCTGCATGAAAGGCTTCAGATGCCATTCCCACAGTTCATTGTAAGTGGCCAGTGTTCTCGCACTGTAACCAGCTTCGTTCATCAATGCCTTGCATTGGTCAACGAGGTCTTGAAGTAATTTTTCTTGTGCCATATCAAATATAATTTGGTTACGACACAAGATAAAAATATTATCGGGGAGCACATTATCAAAAGTGACGTTGTAAAGTATTGTTTTTAATATTTTATACTTCAACAGAAATATCAACTTGTGATAAGTCACTAATTGGGATAATAGTGATTATCACAAGTTTTGATAACCACTACTACGATGAAGATGATATCAAAGTTAGTAAGCAAACCAATTATAAGGTATCAGATGGGAATGTGAAAAAGAAGTAAGTACAAAACAGCTGGAAATTAAAAAGCCAGCTCCAGCACCGGATAAACGCAAAGGGAAGAAAAAGAAATACCATCAGGACAATTCTTATTATTTGATGAGTTATGAAACCAAGGACGAAACAACAGTTAAGAGTAGCGGATTTGAGTAGCCGGCTACCCAATATTGAGAATATTATGATTGACTGGGCTAAAAATGATTGTTTAAAACATATAGGATATGTAACCAAGTCACGGGTTATCTGTATGGAGTGCGGACAGCGCTTCTCTCCGGAACTTGTAAAGCGAAAACGTGCTGTTTGTCCTCATTGTGGTGTATCCTTGAAAATAGAACAGTCGAGGAAACATACAGACAAACAGACGATGTTTATTGCCAAAGCGGAAATTTGTGAAGAATTCCAAGTTATCCGTAGTTTTGAATTGATTGCTTATTACCGGGAAGAAACAAAGCCTCGTTATTATATTCGGGAGATACTGCAACATTGGATAAAAGACGATGGTAACCGGGAAGTAGTAGCTCGTGCCAATAATACGGGATTCAGTGGTTGGTACGGAGATCTGGAGATACGGAATAAAGTTGTTGGATCATATTATTACAGCTGTAATAATGATGTTTATTGCGAACGCTATCATCCGGCCTCCGTCTTTAGACCTAAGTATATTCGAATGGGTATAGATTGTAAATTACGCGGTATGTCATTTCTTACTGCCGTCAATACAATTCCCCATTCTCCCAAGACTGAAACACTTCTAAAGGCAAGACGTTATGAATTAATAGATTATTTCGAGGGACACCGTTACAAGATTGATATGTATTGGCCGTCTATAAAAATTTGTCTTCGTAATAAATATCGGATTAAAGATGTTTCGATGTGGTTTGATTATCTGAAACTACTAGATCATTATCATAAAGATCTGCATAACGCCCATTACGTTTGTCCTAAGAATCTAAAAAGCCCATGACTTGTATGTGGCGAGAAAGAAACGTGATGATGAAAAAGAACGCAAGGCTAAAGAAATGCAACAATTGCTTAAACTCAAGAAGGATGCAGAGAATTATATCAAAGAAAAATCGAAGTTCTTTGACCTAAAAATGTCTGATGGTAAAATAGTCGTAGTACCGCTCAAAAGTATTGAAGAGTTTCAACAAGAAGGTGAAATCATGCACCATTGCGTCTTTACAAATAAATATTATAAAGAAAAAGGATTCACTCATTCTTTTCTGCTCGAATCGGCAAGGAACATATTGAGACCGTAGAGGTCAATTTAAAGACATTCAGTATTGTTCAGTCCCGTGGAGCCTGCAATAGTAATACCGAGTACCATAACCGTATTATCGGACTCGTGAAAAAGAATATGAACTTAATACGTCAGAAACTGACGGCATAGCATACAATGACCTATATAGATTATATAAACCAATTTTGGAAGATGAATCGAAGTGTAGAATTCAGCCCGAACGAAGTCTTTTTGTACTTCTATCTCTTGAATGAGTGCAATATTCGGGGTTGGCAGAATCCGTTTGAACATCCCAACAAGACTATCGTCCTCGCAACCGGTATATCAGAGAAGACCGTCATTGAAGTTAGGAACAGATTGCAGCAAAAAGGTTTAATAACTTTCGAATCGGGTAAAAAAGAATGCAAAATCGCCAGTTTATTACTTACTTGACGAAAGTAAAACGGTAAGTAAAGAGGTAAGTAAAACGGTAAGTAAAAGGGTAAGTAAAACGGTTAACATTAAAGATAAGACTAAAGACAATAAGACAATATCTCCCTTACGCGTGGGAGATCTGTTTCCGGCTGATAGTTTTTTCGACAAGTCTTTGGACGACTGTTATACTGAACTGAAATCAAATCGGTCATGGGCGGAAACAGTAACGATGAATACTCGTTCTTCCGGCAACCCTGATTTCACGCTAGAAACCTTTTTATGGGTATCTGGAGAAGTTCTTTATGAAATTGCAAAATGAGGGGGAAACAGCGAAGTCACCTAAAGATGCGATGTCTCATTTTGCCCGATGGTTAATATTTGAACTTAAAAAACAAGAAAGATGAACGGAGAACTAATAAAAAACAGGACTGCAGGTGGTGCTAAGACCGTCGCAAATAGTCCAGGAGACAATAGTAACCCAAAAGGAGTTAACTCCGATACAACAGGCCTTACAGACTGGATCGACAGCCTCTCAATTGGTCGCTGAATGGAGTGGGACAATCGCGCAATTAAACTGTAATGTCGCTTTATATGACGTGGCTAATGCAGAGCATATACCTACTCTGGCAGACGTAAACAGGAGCTTTAGCAACTCAACATCGATAGAGATCATTACCGAGCATTTGAAATCTGTATTGAGATATGCCGGTGTTGAATTGACTAATGCCCAGCTAGCGGAAACAGCCTTGTCGATACTATCCAGCTACTGGTACCTGAATTTAGCCGAGTTATGTATTTTCTTCTCCCAGTTAAAGAACGGCAGTCGCGGACAGTTCGTTTGGGGATCGAAGATCAACAATCAAGCAATTATGGTTGCACTTGCGGACTTTTGCAAAGACAGGCGCCGTGAAATTGAGCACAAAGAGAGTGAATATGCACGTAAGATGGCTGAAATAGGCTACTCCCGCAATGAGAATCTGGTTAAGGATATTGTAGTTGGAGTTCAAAATGCAAAAGGAGAACAAGAGAGGGCAAAAACAGGATTATGAAGCTTTCTGTGAGCTCTTCCCATATTTACCTGATAACTATAAGCCCGAAGTACTTTGGAAGGCATGGAAGGGCGACAACGAAGCCCTACATACAATTTATGGTGAAAAGATTCCTGCTGCAGACATTGCCGAAAAAAGATATTGGGATGTATTTGTGTAATTACAATATTGCAAAAAGCAAAGATAATGAGAGAATATAAAACATTGGCTATAATTGCCATTGCAGCTATAATTTTTTTATACGGTGTGTTATTTCACATTGTATTGGTACATAGATAAGTATATATATGAAAGTTAAAGTATTGACAGTAAAACAGCCGTGGGCCTCATTGATCGTTCATGGTATCAAAGATATTGAGAACCGGAGTTGGCGAACAAATTTCCGTGGACGTGTACTTATACATTCAAGCGCAAAGGGTGATATTGCCAAGTTTGGCTGCTTACAGCCAAATCAAAGACTAAAAGGTTCTTAATACGCCTATGAGCCGTATAGGTTTCAACGATCTTCCCTTTTGGCTCCATCATCGGTAGTGTGGAGATTGTAGACTGTGTGCAAAACCATCCCTCAATATGGGCAGAGAAAGGCGTTTATCACTGGGTACTCGCTAGTCCCATTCTCTTTGAAAAGCCAATTGAAAATGTAAAAGGGAAATTGGGTTTATGGAATTATGACTGGGAGGAAACGAATACTTCAAAAGCTATTGTCAGTATGTCAACGGATAGTACTGAAGCAATGATTCCACTATTGAGTATGAGTAATGCTAGAAAATGAAAGCGGCCGGCGTACCACCGCCGACCACTATTATAAGCACAAAGCTTGTATTGCTTATTAGGAAAAGCAAATATATAAAATCCTTTGTGCTTATGGCAAGTGAAGCAGTAAATAATTACATAACTAAACGCTACGAACGCTGGCTTGATTACTCTTTTGTATCATTGTGGGCTTGCTGGTATTTCAGATGAAGCAACAGACGTCTTGAATGAGGTCATTTGTTCGCTCCTTCAGAAGAAAAGCAGGTTACTGGATAAATTACTTGAGACAAAAAAGAAATGGCTACACAGAGCTTGATTTCTTTGTTTTGAAGATGATAAAACTAAACGCATCCTCTCCTACTTCACAGTATAGGAGTAGATACAAGCCCCTGCCTGTGGATGATAATGTAGATTATTCCAGGCTAGATATTGAGGATATTTCAGATGAATCAGAAGATCGAAACGCTGAAATATTAGACAAGCTGCACATAGTAAGGGAAACATTCGAAAGTCTAAACCTTGGTACGACAGCTACCCGCGTTTTTGAGTATCGTTTCTTCCAGGATGGCAATTTCTCTGAATGGGAAGGTCCAGAGACATTGAAGCAGCTATATGAGATATATAACGGAGTGCAAGAACTTATTAGAAAGAAAATAGCCGGGGAGTCTATATTTTAGTGAAAATTCCTTGGTCATGGAAGAAAATGTAGAAATTAAGATTGATCCCCGGAACTATCGTATCCATGGGGATGAAAACAAGCGGCTTATCCACAAAAGCCTGGTTGAATGTGGAGCCGGTCGATCCGTATTGGCCGACCGTGACAATGTGTTAATCGCTGGAAATGGCGTGTATGAGGAAGCTCAAAAGTTAGGACTCAAAGTGCGTATTGTTGAGTCTGACGGTACCGAGCTTATTGTTATTAAGCGCAAAGACCTATCTACGGAAGATGAAAAGAGAAAACTGCTAGCTCTAGCAGATAATCATACTTCCGATACTTCTGAATTCGATTGGAAGTTAGTGATAGAAAACTTCTCGCCTGATGTATTGAATGATTGGGAGTTTTCAGTAGACGAGATCGAACTTTCGACTGATATCCATAATTCTGACGATGAGAAAGATAATAATCTTTATACAAAAAATAGTATCTCCAATCTACACACCGACTGGCAATAAACCTGCAATATCAGAACTCTATAATCTTGAAACTTACAATTGTCTGATGAAACAAATTCAGGAGTGTAATTTAGACAAGCAGACTAAAGATTTTCTTCAGATTGCAGCTTCAAGGCACATTGTTTTCGATTATGGAAAAATTGCTGAATTTTATGCTCATTCAAACAACATCATTCAAAATTTAATGGAAAATTCAGCTCTTGTCATTATAGATTTTAATAAAGCTATTGAACTAGGATATGTTTGTTTAAAGAAAGAATTGTCAGACTCATATTTGGAGGATTATAGCAATGATGAAAAATAATAGCTTCGTTGCATTGATACTTACACATGGGCGTCCTGACAATGTACATACAGTAAAAAACATTACGGAAATGTGGCTATACAGGTGATATTATCATAGTATTAGATAATGAAGATCCGAAGATAGATCGTTATCGCAAAAACTACGAGAACATATATGTATTCGACAAAAAGAAATAGCATCAGAAACAGATGAGGGTGATAACTTCAATGATCGCCGAGCTATTATTTATGCGAGAAATGCTTCTTTTGAAATAGCAAAAGAAAAAGGCTACCAATATTTTATTGAGTTAGATGATGATTATACGGAATTCTCATACACTTATAATCAATATGGTGAAATGAAGCAGAAAAACATTCTCAATCTTGATAAAGTACTTGATGCTCTAATTGATTTCAAGAATAAAACAGGTGCTTTGGCTGTTGCATTAGCTCAAAGAGGAGATTTTATCGGAGGAAAGCAGAATAATATAGTTCGTGGTGAATTACTTAAACGGAAAGCTATGAACTCATTTATCTGTGATACAAACATGCCTTTTAAGTTTTTTTGGTAAAATTAATGAAGATGTAAACACCTACACTTTACTAGGAAGTAGAGGAAATTTGTTTTTTCAGATTCCACATGTATCTTTGAATCAAGTAGCAACTCAACAATCGAATGGCGGTATGACTGATATTTATTTGGATAGTGGGACTTATGTTAAGTCTTTCTACACAATTATGTATGCTCCTTCTTGTACAAAGATACGCCCAATGGGAAGCGTGTATAGACGCCTACACCATAGTATTAATTGGAATAATGCTGTTCCTAAAGTAATTCCAGAGAACTGTAAAAAGTAGCCCCTATTTATATTTTAATTTGAAGATTATCCAAGCTAAGGCAAAGAGTTATCACAATTTGTTAGTTATTGTTAGTTTATGACAGAGAAGAAGAATCCGACCGAGAAGAAAAAAGAGGGCGTAAATCAGAGTACAGAATAGAGTTCTCCGATCAGGCCCTAAAGCTTTGTTTGTTGGGTGCAACGGATAAAGAGCTAGCCGAATTCTTCTCTGTTTCCGAACAAACATTGAACAAATGGAAAAAGGACTATCCCGAATTTCTTGAGTCCCTAAAAAAAGGAAAGAATATTGCGGATGCTAACGTTGCATCTCGGCTATATAATCGTGCTATCGGTTATTCCTGTAAGGCAACAAAATTTGCAACATCTGAAGGAAGAATAACAGACTCAAAGGAATATACTGAACATTACCCACCTGATACGACAGCTGCTATTTTTGGTTGAAGAACCGGCAGCCGGAGAAATGGCGTGATCGCAAAGAGATTGACGCAAATGTGAATCTTAGCGATGAACTGGAATCAATGACAGATGAACAATTAGCAGCTATAGTACGTGGCGAAAAAAGAGTGAGAGAGAAATATTGCTTAGGCGAGCGAAAGCAGCGACTATACTTCGTAAGCGTGAAGCCCGGAATGATTTCTGGGCTTTCTGCTTATACTATGATCCTAAGTTCTTTGCCAAACGATTATTCTTGAAGAAAGTAGCCGAAGCGTTCATGCGTGTGTATACCTCCTATTTAGCTAATATTATCTACCGTCTTGCTGTAAGTATGCCGCCACGTGCCGGAAAGTCTTATATATCTTCCCTATTCATTGCTTGGATGTACGGTCACTTTCCGGAAGAATCCGTAATGCGTAATTGTTGTTCTGATACTCTATACAACAAACTTTCGTATGATACCCGTGATATAGTTAAGTCAAAACGATATAAAGAGATATTCCCTGATATTCATTTGAAAGGTGATAAACAGAATGTGAAAAGTTGGAATGTGGAAGGCGCTCGCCAGGTATCTTATTTCGGTGGCGGTGTTGGTGGTACCGTGATCGGCTTCGGTGCGTCTATGCTCGCCATGACCGACGACTTATACAAGAGCCTGGAAGATGCGTTATCTGACAATAACAATGAAAAGGTATGGTCTTGGAAACAAGGTACGCACGATTCACGTATTGAGGGAAGCTGCTGTATGATTGACATCGGTACCCGCTGGTCTTCTAGTGATGTCCTCGGACGTATGGAAGAAGCTGGCAAGTATAATGAAATCATCCGGATCGCAGCTCTTGATGAAAACGATGAAACTTTTTGCGCTGATGTACATACTACAGAATATTACAAGGAATTACGTTCTGAAACAGACGAAAGTATTTGGATGGCCGAGTATATGCAGGAACCGATCGAGGCCAAAGGGTTACTATTCCCCAAATCGTCTCTCATGCGCTTCAAACTTGCCGATATTGCAGGAAAGAAACCTGATGGAACACTCGGAGCTTGTGATACAGCCGATAAAGGAGATGATGATTTCTGCGCACCATTCGCAAAGGTGTTCGGACCGAAATATTTCATTACTGATATTCTTTTTCACAAAGGATCCTGTTGAAGTTACAGAACCGCGCCTGGCACAAATGGTAATAGATACCGAGTGCGATCAGCTACGCATTGAGTCAAATAATGGTGGTCGTATCTTTGCTATCAATGTGCGTAAGCTTGTTACATCAAAAAGAAATCGTGTGTTATACAAGCCCGGCCAACAACCCAGCACAAGGAAACACGTATCATTATGAAGGCTGGCTGGATAAAGAAGCATTGTGTATTCTTAGACGAATCAGAATACCCTAAAGGCTCGGATTATTGGCGTTTTATGAAGTCACTTACTAGCTACAAACGTGAAGGAAATAACGCCCACGATGATGCGCCAGATGGATGTACTATTCTTGCCGAGTTTGCAGAATCATTAGGCTTGAAATTCAAAGTGTCTACTGTAAAGTGGGACGTGGATAAATCCTATTTGCCATATATTTTAAGAGAAAAGTATATGCCAGACATTAAGGATATTCTGAAAAATGAAGATTTCGGTAGCATAGTAGGTGATTTATGCGTTGATACCCGTGAAAATCGTAATCCTCGTGAGTATATGGAGGAATACAACGGTGACAGAACCCGTCGTAAAGAATCAGTTGGGTATCGGGAGCCTAAAAGATTGCTGTATATTCAGATACAGAAGTAGAAGTTGACCCCGAAACAGGAGTCGAAAAGCCAAAGAGACTAGAAGACAAGACTGTCGATGTAGCTAAGGTCGTAACCAACCTACCTAAAAAGATCGTTCGTAATTCTGTTGCTTTTCTATTTGGTGGTGAAATGACTATCACAGCAGAAGATTCGAACGACGGGATCTGCGAGTTCAAAAAAGTCTATAAGCGAAAACTCAAGATGCAATCTGTATTGAAAGAGTTTGCTCGCAAAGTGTTGTCTGAAACCAAGGCTGCTATTGTATTCTATCCTGTTACCAAAAACGACGGAAAAGTCAGTTGAAAGTTAAGATTCTTTCTACTCCCAAGGATAGTAATGTCGAATGAATTCTATCCACACTTTGATGAGGACGACGATATGGACGGTTTTTTCTCTATAAATACAATGCAGAAGTCAATGGCCGTACTTGCGAATGCGTGAAAATCTATACGAAAGATGTTATCTACTCCGGTATCATGGACGGTGTATGGCAAGTGAAAAAGATAAAGAATCGTTTTGGCAAGATTCCGGTAGTATATGCCGAGGTCGATTGTCCGGATTGGGAAGATGTTGCTAATTTGATTGACAAGAAAGAAATGAGACTTTCCCGGCTATCAGATACTAATGATTACTTTTTCTGAACCTATACTGAAAACTTATGGTTTAGCTAACCTTCCGAGCAAAAGAAACGGTTGGTAAGGAACTGAACTTCAGTATGGAGGTTGATTCAGATACTGGTACATCGTATCACGGTGATGCAGATTATCTTGCATGGCAACAATCTTGTGAATCCGTTACACTTGAACTAAACCAATTGGATGATGCAATACATTCCGGAGCTTCCAGTCCGGACTTGTCTATAAATAAACTAATGGGACTTGGCAACCTTAGCGGCACTTCACGTCGTTTTATGCTGATTGATGCAGAGATAAAAGCTACTGAACAGATGGAAATATTTGGTCCAGTTGTTCAACGAACAGTAGCAATCGTCCAAGCAGGAATGGCAAATATTACACATACAAAATATGCATCACAGCTAAATGACAACTACATTGAGGTAGAGTTTGGTAGTATTCTCCCACAGGATTTGGCGGAAGAACTCAAGAACCTTGAAACTGCTTCTCAATTCAATAGTAAAAGAGACGATTATTAAAAATTCGCCCTATACAGATGATGTGGAAGCGGAACTGAATCGTAAGAAGAATGATGAGAAAGAGACTGCACAGAATAATTCACTCATAGGAGCAACTTTCTAAGCTATGCCCGGACTTTCTTTCTACGACAAACAGCACATACAGAAAGTTGCTGCACAGCAGGCCGTAATAGCCAATATCTTTAATCAGTTTATACTTTCTGTTTCCCCGTATCTCCGTAAATGGTCTGATGCGGGGAAAAACAATGTATGGATAAGCAATCAGGGAATAGAGAGTGCAGTTGACCGGGAACTGCTGAATCTTGAATAAATGCTATATGCTAATATCTCTGCATTTCAAAAGGACGGTTGGGAACGAGCAGAAAGAAAGAATGATGATTTTATTTCCCAGTTCATCAAGGGAATGTCTATTTCCAGTGCAACGAAAGATGGAATGTTTACCCATAGTCTATCTGCATTTGAAGCTCTAAAAATGATATAGACGCTAACGGATTCAAGTTATCTGATAGGGTCTGGAATATTACACAGCAGACGAAATCGCAACTCGAATTCTATCTTGATAGTGGCGTAGTTGCCGGACGTAATTCAAACGGAATCAGTAGTGATATACGGCAAATTTTGCAAAATCCCCAAAAACGCTTTCGCAGGATCCGGAATGAGAAAGGCGAATTAGTTTTGTCTCAACCGATGAAAGATTACCACCCAGGACAAGGCGTTTATCGTTCTGCATATAAGAACGCTCTCCGGACATCTGCAACAACGACGAACACAGCTTACCGGAGTGCAGACTATGAACGTTGGAGCAAACAAGACTTCATATTAGGTATTGAGATACATCGCTCGGCCAATAATCGAGGACCGTGCAAGATCTGTGATGCGATGGTAGGTAAATATCCGAAAACGTTCAAGTTTACAGGCTTTCATCCTTTTTGTATCTGCTTTGCCACTCCTATCACCATGGAGCCGGAAAATTTTGCTGATTTCCTGCTGAATGACACAGTTCCGAAAGAGCAGGTTATTACAGACATTCCCCAGGGAGCAAAGGATTTCGTCATCGAGAATAAAGATGGATTGCAATCGGCTTTCTGGTACAAGGATAACTTTACCAATGATGGAGGACTACAAAGAAAAATAGTTTCCCAACCTATTACGAATGAAGTTATAAAGGTTTCTAAACCTAAACGTATCAAGACTGATTCTGAAATTGCAAATATTAAACAAAAATGGAATGAGCGAAAACTCTATAACAAAATAACCAACACAGAGAATGAAATACGCCTGAATAAAAGCTTTGAGACAGGAGTCCTATTTGACAGGAATGGTAATGTTGTAATCGATAAGCGCGGAGCCAAATATAGTGTTGCGTTTACGGATGAAGAATGTGCAAAGATGAAAGATTGCGTTTTCACACATAATCACCCAAGAGGCTGGCAAGAACCAGAAAAGAGTTTGGGACGAATAGGTAACTCATTCAGTCCGGCTGATATGTATCTTGCAATAGCTCATAATGTATCAGAAATGAGAGCTGTAACACCTAATTATACATTCGCTATGAAACGTCCCGAAGAAGGATGGGGAATTACAATTAGTAAATTCGAAAAGCTAGTGAATCGGGAGAATAACAAACTAAGAGTAGAGTTTACTGCTAGAATCAATAATAATACACTATCCCCAACAATGGCTTCAGTGGTCCATTATCATATATTATGGAAACGGATATCTGAAAAAATGGGATGGAATTATACAAAAGCGAAAACTCGTTAATTGGATTCTTTTAGGAAGACGAACTCCCCTTTTTGGTCGCTTTTCTTTTGTCATGTACCTGTGAACCATCAAGGTACTTAACAGGAATGCCATTAGGGTATGCCGGGCATTTTAATTTATCAAAATTAAAATGCTTGCATTGTGTACACTTAGATATATACACATTGTAATATTCGTGTCTATCTTCTATATAATCCATTTTATACTTTGACATAATTACAAATATATGCATTTGATTCTGAAATAAAATATATAAGCAGGAAAAATTTACTCCCCTTATATTTTAATAGAAAATCGTTATGACAATCATTGATGCTATTAAAAAGGGCTTGAAAGCCGCAGGTGTAAACGAAAAGTACGCTGTAAAGGTTCAGAAACTCTTCAAAATCGAAAAGGAGGAGGATATTGATACTTATATTGCCTTGTTCAAAGACAATATTCTTCCTGATCTTGAAAGCACATCCGCAATAGAAAAAGCAAAAAAGGATGCTATTGCCGAGTATGAAAAGAACAATGGTTTAAAGGATGGTAAACCTATCAAATCGGCTAAAAAGACTAAGAAAACAGTAAAATCCGATGACGATGATGAAGAAGACGATGATGAAGACTTCGAAGATTTGCCCGCATCTGTAGTTAAGCTATTGAAAGCCCAACAGAAGCAAATCTCCGAGTTGACCGCATCGGTATCTTCTGTCGTATCAACAGTCACAACTTCCACGAAACAGGCATCAGCCAGAACACTATTTGCAGATGCAAAACTGCCTGAAAAGTGGTTTAACCGTATTGATGTCAATTCTGAAACTTCTGTTGAAGATCAGATTAAAGAGTTGCAAGAAGAATACGCTGAAATCAGACAGTCGGTAATAGATGATGAGGTTGCCGGTGGTGATTACAAGCCTAATTCCTACAAGCCCAAAGAACGTTCAGAGAAAGAATGGCTGGAACTAATGGAGGACGAGGAAGGTGCTAATAACGGACTGCAAGCCTTGGACTTGAAGAATAATAATTAATAATTAAAAGCTATGTTCAGAAAAAAGCAAAGTGAATTTCAGTATGCTCCTGGTATCGAAAAGATTATCGAGGACATTCAGGGCGGTGGAACTATTGCCCGTGCGGAGCTGAAGGGAATCATTGATGAACTTCCTCCGCTTGTTATGGTGGGTAAGGACGCTAACGGCCTTTATCATGTAGTTAAAACCGGAAAAGTTACCGCTGTTGCAGCTGCCGATGCTGTAGCCATTCAAATAGCAAAGAATCATGTGTTTAAAGTTGGGGAAGCGGTTACAATCGGCGGTGCTTTAACTGGAGCTTCCGATGTAATCTCCGCAATCGACAAGACCGCCCCGGCCTATGACACAATAACTCTTGCCGGTCCGATTGGGGCTGTGAAAGTAGATGATGTGTTAGTACTTGTAACTGCTAAAGCTGCTGCCAAAGCTGCAAAGTTCAAGTACACCCCGGAGGTTATCACCATGAACAAGGTTGATGTGACCGTAGCTAACCAGCAGTCAGGTCTCTTGGTGCGTGGTACTGTTAATGAAGCAGTAATGCCCTACCCTGTTGATGATGCTATTAAAGCGTTGCTTCATTTTATCCGTTTTGTGTAATCCATTAATTCATAACTATATATGGAAAGAAGTTTAATTAAACAAGTGAACCGTAAGAATATGGGTGCCCGCCTTAACTCGCGTAAGGTTAAGCCGGTGTTTTTCCCTAATTTCTTCGGTGTAAAGCAGAAAAACTCTCTGAAATGGGAGACTCTTACAGGTGAGAAAGGTGCACCGGTTATCGCTGACGTTATTTCATTCGATTCTACCGCACCTCAAAAGAAACGTGAAGTTATCGGTAAGATGTCAGGTGATATTCCTAAGACTGCTGTAAAACGCGGTATGAACGAAAGTGATTGGAATGAATACCAGCAACTTAGCAGGGATTGTGAAGGTGATTCGGATTTGAAATCTATTCTTGACCTTGCGTTCAAAGATCAGGATTTTGTATATAATGCTGTTCGCGGTCGTTTTGAATGGTGGTGTATGCAGTTGATGTCCAAAGGTGGATTCATTCTCAATTCAAGCAATAACAATGGTATTGTTACCGAAGAATTTGTAGGCTGTGGTATGCCTAATGAAAACAAGAAAGTTGCTGCAGTGGATTGGTCTAAGTCTACAACGGCCGACGGCTTGCAGGATATTGAAGATACCGTAGTTGCCGCTTCTGCCGAAGGTGTTACTATCAAATATGTAGTGATGCGCAAAGATAGATTTGCTCTATTGAAGAAACAGAAGGCTGTTATCGAAAAGGTTAGGGGCTGGATTAATCAGAAAGAAAAGCTGACTATCTCCAAGAAAGTTATCAATGAGTATCTTGCTGCCCAAGAGAATACGGAAGGTGTTCAGATCGTTCTTGTAAGTCCATCCGTTCGTATTGAGAATGCCGCTCATCAACGTACTACAGTAAATCCATGGGAAGCTGCCAATATTTGTTTCTTGGAAGATTTGCAGTGTGGCGACGTTCAGCATGGACCTATTGCAGCAGAACACTCTGTCGAGTACAAGAAGAAAGCTTCCACGCTGAAAAAAGACTTTGTTTTTATCAGCAAGTGGTCTGAACTGGAACCGTTCAAAGAGTGGACTAAAGCGGAAGCTAACGCAATTCCAGTAATCAATGACCCTGATGCAATGTACATCATGAAAACTGATGGCCAGGCATGGACGGAAGGTGAAGATACTGAAAAAACAGACGAAGAGGGTTATTAATCATCTATTATGGCAACAATCAGAGAAACAATACTGGAATATCCCTCCATTGAGGATATGGAAGGCTTCTTGGATAAGGTAGTCTTCGTTAAGCGGGGTATCAACTCCGAAGCAGAATGTACTGCTGAAAGCATGAAGCAAGTCGGTCTTTGTGTCGCTGATACTTATGCCATGATGGTAAACTCACCGGATTTCAGTGAAAACAAGCTTTCTATCACTCATCCCCGTTCTTTCTATATCCAGACTGCAAAGCAGTTGTATATAGAGAATGGGGAGCCGGAGAAGGCTGGTAAGTTTGGGAAACGAATCATTATCAAGGGAAGGGCAGGGAACAGATGGTAAAACGATATCCACATACAGCGATAGTCACTATCGACGTTAACGGAAAGACAGTAAACGGTGAATGGGTTCCTGGAAAACCGATTGAAATATCCGTTCCTGGACGTTATGATCCTGTAAGTGATGGTACTGTTGTCTATAAACGTAATTCGGCTGGTGATGAAGCGCAAGTGCATGGTTATTTCTATACCAAAATTCAGCCTCAATCAGGTAGTAAGTTTTTTGCGTTTGAAAGTCGCTTCCAAAGGTATTGACGTACCGATTATCTGTTGGGAACCTTATCAATCACATTCAATTATCAACGTATGAAAACGGCATGACTCCCCTATTCACCTTTGATGAAATGGAACGCTGGTTCGACCATTTTCAAAGTAAGGCAGAAGATAAGATGCTTGTTTTCCTGCAAGCTGGAGGTGAAAAGTTTATCGAAGTGGCTCGCCGGAGTGGTTCATATAAAGACCAGACAGGTAACCTTCGAAGCTCTATTGGATATATAATTGCGAAAAACGGAGAAGTGGTTGCAGAGAACTTTACCGAAAGTGAAAAAGGAACTGATAAGACAACCGGTAAGTATAAAAGGGCGTAGGCTTGCAGAAGAAGTATCTCTGTCTCATTCCGGTGGTTACGTGTTGGTTGGTGTTGCAGGAATGGAATACGCGGCAGCCGTAGAAGCTAAAGGGTATGAAGTAGTTTCAGGAGCTAATACGCAATGTGAGAAATATCTAAGAGATACATTGAAATCTGTTTTTAGAAAGATTTGATTATGGATGAATTCGGACGCTGTAGATATAGTCTACGATGCTGTGATTACTGCAAAAACTAATGTTATGATTTACAAAGATGCATCGGAATCGGGTGTTACTAATGAACATATCGTTATCAATCACCTGCAATTGAATGAGCTCGACTTCATTAATAAAGTACCTGTTAACGTCAATATCTTTGTCCCCTTGAATGAAAACGGCATGCCCCGACGTCAGCGCATGTAGGAACTTAGGCGTAAGGTAAGGAAATCGCTTGATTCAATCAATAGCAATGACGGTACATGTAAAGAAGTGACAGTTCTCTGGAGTGTTCCAATGCCGGACTTGAAAGAGGGCTTTGCTTGTACAAATATTAGATTAGAAATTTTAATAGATCAATAATTATGACAGGAGAAGTAAGGCCTATCGCTATGGGCGTAGGTAAAATTAAATTCGGAACAGTCGGTGACGGTGTTCCAGGAGCGGACCTCAAAGATTTTCCTCTTCCGACAAAAGGAAGTGTTGCATTTAACTTTGCAGATCCCAAGGAAGTGAAGATTGAAGTAGAAGGTAGTGAAGAACCCCTTTATGTTGAGCTGGTGAAAGATACGACAGATTATGTTGAGTTCTCCATCCCTACTCCATCCAATGAAGTCCTTAAAGAACTGGCAGGCGGTGAAGTAGATACAACAGGAGGAAAAAACATTTGGAAAAAGCCTATTAACACTCCCTCTATTTCAAAAACGTTTCAGTGCGAGACATTGCCTAAAGACGGAAAGAAAGTGGTTTATACCATCGTCAATGGTAAAATTGCCTCAAAGATTTCACAGGCTCCGGGATCAGAGCAGGCAGAGTTGTTACTTGTTCGTGTATATATGCAGTCTGCTATTACTGCAGAAGGTAAGAGACAGACCGCTTTCATGCGCGAAGTAGTTACTATTGCCGGAGGCGGAGAAGCCCCAGCGAATGCTGCGAATGTCGAAGGCGGAGAAGCTGCTCCAAGTGCAGCTAAGAAATAACTAATTGGATTCCTGTATAGCTTAGTTGGTAAAAGCGCTACATTGGTTATGTAGATACCGGCGGTTCGAATCCGCCTGCAGGAGCAAACTTTTGAAGAATGGAGCCGAAAGTATTGAAAGTTAGTCGCGAATAACTGAATGTATTGCCTGGAAGTACAACGGGCTAGGCTCCTTGAGGAAATTATGAGTATAAAGAACTTATTTCAGCAAGAATCGGAATCCGTAACGGAGCAGCCTGTCAAGATTCCATTTGATTTTACTAACCGAGATTCTATTCCGAAAGGAAAGGATCCCGGTGATTGTATTGTAATAAAGCCTATCACTGTCCGGACATGGTTTAGAATTCGTCCACTTCTCCTTGAAATTGAAAAAGAAGATATTGATAAAATGATTGTTAAAGATGGTGAGCTGAATGCTGATTTTCCAGAATTGATGAATAAATATGGAGGACTGCTTCTCGATGTCGTTTGCCTAGGTATTCATAACAAGCCAAGTGATCCGCCGGCATGGTTTAAAAACGCCCTCATTGACAATACGACATGGGAGGATATACGCATATTATTCAATGCAATCATATATCGCATAGGGTATCACCCTTTTTGTACCTCTATCACGATGCTTCGGAACGTGAGCCCGCTACGAGAGACGGAGATAATAGCCGCTCGGAAGAATCTGCAAAGCTGGAAGGATATAACCAAAGCAGATTCTTAGTTATTGCAAAGGAAGTTTCTAGGATTAACGTTTAATCAAACGTTGGATAGTAGCTATGGATTAATAGAGATATTACTTCAGGAGTACTCATTTGTGATGAGACAGCGTAATAAGATGACTGACGAAGACGGAAATGTTGAAGGACGAGATTATGAGTGGGTAGAACTTCCGTCTTTTGATGACCCTAGTAAGACAGTTAGGATAAAGAAATATAACGATATTGCTGGAAAGGTCAAACGATAAGGTAATTTGCCATTGTGTTTATATATTAGGTTAACTGTTTTTTTATTAAATTGGTTTAGAGTATGTTTTCTGGTCCCTTGTATCTGTGAAGATATGGGGGGATTATTTTTTAATCTCCTGAAGCTTCTGATTGAGAGATGCATTATCCCGCTGTAGATTCTCAATCAATCTTTTCTGATAAGCGAGCATCCCTTCAATTCTTCCTTCACTCTTCCCTTTCTCGTAGGCAGCTTTAATCTCTTCTTCCGTATAGCTACTTTTATTCGCTATGGATACGTTTTCATTTTCCTTGGTCATGGCGCTAATGAATAGTGATTTATATATTATAGAAAAAGGCTATCTCCCCTTTTATTCCGACCAAGGAACATAATCTTTCAAATGCTTTGGGACTATGTAGCAAAGGGAATTGATAGCCTTATATTGTATTTCTAGGCTTATCAACTCCCCAAAGCATTTATAAAAACTGTTCCTTGGTCTTAGAACACTGCAAAGATGCTTATTCTTCTCGAAATAGCCAAATTTTACCTCCTCTTTATATTTTAAGAATAAATGCTATATGGGTATTCAGAATAAAGATGGTGCGTTATATTTCGCTACAGGTATAGATAATTCAGGGCTATATTCCGGGCGTCAAGAAGCGATGGGAATCATAAAGGCAATGGCCGGTGAAATTACCGCTTTTGATGTATTCGAGGGATTGGCATTAGTGCGGGGATCGCTTTTACTCAAGCAGCCAAAGAAGCATATAACTTCGAAAAGCAGTTCCAGCAAAGCATGAAAGAAGTTGCAACACTTTCAAGCGGAATAAAAGGCAGTCTTACCGATTTCATGAATAGTGTTATCGATATGACTAGAGAGGTTCCAGTTGGAGCCGTAGAATCAGCTAAAGCACTATATCAGATTGTATCTGCAGGACATGATGGAGCGGATGCTATGAATATTCTAAAAGTATCTGCTAAGGCTGCTATCGGTGGCGTTACAGAAACGGCTACTTCGGCAGATGCTATCACTACAATTCTTAATGCGTATAAAAAAGGAGCTTCCGAAGCAGAATCTGTTTCTGATATGTTATTTACCACAGCCAAGCTTGGTAAGACTACAATGGGAGAACTTGGAAAGAGTATTGCCAAGCTGCTCCTATTGCCTCGTCCTTTGGCATTGATATCGAAGACGTGCTAGCAGCTGTCGTATCAATAACTAAACAAGGAGTTCCGACAGCCGAAGCTATGACTAAAATACGTGCGGCAATTATGGGAACGGCTAACCATTTAGGTGATGCAGCCTTTTCCGGACGTTCTTTCCAAGAAGCATTACAGCTCATCTATAACGAAGCAAATGGAAGTACCACAAAAATGAAAGAGTTATTAGGTACTGACGAAGCTTTTACAAGCCGCCCTAATGATAACCGGACAGAATGCAGTAGGTGCTGCGTCCGATCTGGATCAAATGAAAAATGCAACAGGTGCAGCAGAAGCTGCTTTCAAAGAAATGTCTTCATCAACCGAGAATCAAATGAAGCTTCTAGTAATAATATAACAGCAGCCCTTCGCCCGTTAGGACAGGAAATTTTGAAAGAGATATCCAGTGCGGCACAATCAATGAATGAAGCCTTTGCCGATGGAAGCGCTCAAGAAGCATTAAAAAATATAGGAGCTTTGATCGTTGTCGTTACGACGGCTCTTGCTGGATATAAAGGAAGTATTCTGGCTGTAAGTACTGCTAAACAAACTTATGTAACAGTGACAGCGCTTGTTAATAAACAGCGTGCTATTGAAGCCGCAGATTTAGTCCTAAAGAAAGGCTTGTACGCTATTGAGGCAACAATGATTGCAAAGAATACATCTTCTCGAATCTTATTGACAAAAGCTCTCAAAGCTCAAACTATTGCACAACTAAAAAATGCTGCTGCAATGTTAACTAATCCTTATGTATTAGCTGCAGCTGCTTTTGCTGGACTTGGATATGCCGTTTATAAGTGTGCTACCGCTGAAACTGAAGCAGAAAGGGTACAAAAGAGATATAATAAAGTTGTAGAGGAACAAACTCAACAATTGGACGAGTTGAAAAATAAAACAAATAGCCTAGTTTCTATTGTTCAGGATGAAAATTCAACACAATATGACAAAGTTAAAGCATATAAGCAACTTCAAGCTCTAATGCCAACCGTCTTCTCCAATATGGATATTGAGACATTAAAACTTATGGATCATCTCTCTTTGAATAAACAAATTAATAATGAAATAAATAGAAGAGAAAGAATTGGGGCAAAGACCAATCTTGTATTAGCCCAAAATAAACTTAATTCCATAAATTCACGTCTTGACAAAACAAGCAAAGAACAGGCTGAATCTCCTAGTGGACAAAAGGCCGCCGTTATTCAAAAAAATTCAAGAGGAAAAGAGAATAGCAGAAGAAGAACTAAAAATTGCCCAAAAACGTGTTGATGAAATTCTTAGTATTCAAAAAGAAGCAGAAGAGAAATCAAAGCCTAAAGAGTTAAAAATAATCTCCTTCAAAGTAATATCGATACATTAAAAGCTGAAATTTCGGAGCTTCAATCACTCGTAGATAAGGAACAAGAAGAAAATAACGGCTGGTCTCCAAACGCATGGTTACTTAAAGCAAAAAAGGTCAGCTTTCCACCAAAGAAAAGGAAATAAAGTCTTTACAAGGCAGTGGGATTAGCAAAAAAGGTAGAGACTAAAACAGATAAAGCCTTTTGGACAAAGCAAAAAAGAAGATGCGACGAAAGCACTAGATTCAATCGCTTCGTCTCAAAGGAAGTTGATGGACGCAGGGAACTTCAAAGGAATAGATTCTGCTGTGGTGAAATCCTATAAAGAAAACGCCAAGAAGTTGAAAGAAGCCGAAAAAAGAATTGAAAGTCTATGATTCATCTTCCAAGAAGGATGACCAAGCGAAAAAGCTGCGTGAAGAACAGGAGAAATATAAACTCCTGCTAGATAAGCAGAATAGAGAGCAACAGCGTATGAAAGAAGACTCTGCAAACCAACTAGAGCAGCTTGAAATAAATAAGCTTAAAGAGAGCAGTGAAAAGGTTCTAAAACAAAGGGAGCTCAATCATAAACTAGAATTACAGGCTATCGATCGCGAAGCTGAAAACAAAAAGTTAAAAGTGATTGAAGATGCTCGTTCCGCCTTTGATGCTAATCCTGAAAATAAAGATAAAATCTTCAATGCAGAAAAATATGTCAAGTCAGAGCCGATAATTAAAAGATTTGCCGAAATTGATAATGATACTCAAAAAGCAAAGGAAGTTACAAATACTAAATATAATCGTGGAGATGATTTATCCGAACTGTTGAATCAGTATCAGGATTATACAGATCAACGTCTTGCAATTGAGAGAAAGTTCAATGAAGATATTGCTACCCTGCAAGAACAACGAAAACAAGCAGTAAAGAATGGAGATACAGATCAAGTAGAACAGATTGATCGTTCCATAGCCCAGGCGACAAAAAACAAGGGAATGGAATTGATGGGCCTGGATTACGATAAGTTGAAAGAGTCTCCGGAGTATGTTCGTGCATTTGAAAATCTGAAAGAAACGTCTTCTGAAACTCTTAATTCTCTGCTGACTCAATTAGAGAATGCAAAGAGTACGGCTGCCAAAGTTCTTTCTCCGGACCAGCTTCGCGAATATACTAGTACTATTCAATCAATTATGGATGAATTGGATTCACGTAACCCGTTTCAATCATTATCTGACAAGAAGAAAGAACTAGCAGAAGCAGAGGAAGAGTTAGCTAATGCGCAAATTGAATTAGAAAATGCTAAACAGACTCAAGAAGCTGTAAAAGGTGGTGCTAAGATTGAAAATGGTGTCAAGTCCTCAAAAATTCAACAAAAAGACTGGTAAAATTGATTCCACAAAAGCTTATCTGACCGAGGCACAGGCTTTGGATAAAGTAAAAGAAAAGACTTCGAGATACAATGAGGCGAAAGATAAGGTGGTACAGAAGGATGCTAAGGTAAAGAAAGCAGAGAAAGATGTAAAAGCACAGTTAGATGAATTATCAGACGCATTAACTGATGTTGGAAAATCAATCGGTGGACCGGCTGGTGAAATTATCTCATTGATTGGTGAAATAGGGACCTTTGCATTGACTGCTATGAGTGGTGTTGAAATGGCAGCAGATACATCGGCTAACGCTATCAGTACAGTTGAGAAGGCATCTGTTATTCTTGCTGTTATTAGTGCAGTAATACAGGTAGCACGAAGATTTTCAGTATGTTCACTAAGGATGATACGACCGAGAAATATGAAAAGGCAAAAGAAGCATATGAATCCTACATCAACATTCTTGATCGGGTAATTGAGAAACAGTTAGAACTAGCAGAAACTCTTACAGGAGATACTGCAAACGCAGTATATGAAGCAGCCATCGCTAATATTAAATTGCAAAGTGAGAATGCAAAAGTATTAGGTCGGCAGTATCTAAATTCTGGTGCTTCTGGAAAGTCTCACTCAAAAGGGTACAGCGAGGTTGAAGATATGTCAGATGAGGGCTGGAAACAAGCAGCAGAGGCATTAGACATGTCCGTAAAGGAATTTAAGAAGAAAATGGGTGGTCGTATGACTGGCCTATTTGATTTGACCGATGAACAACTTGCGGAACTTCAGGAACATGCCGGTATCTTCTGGTCTCAACTTGATTCAGACACACAGAAATTTGCCGATCAAATCGCAAATGGTGTCGGACAAGTGGCAGAGGTATTGGAACAACAAATAGCTGATACCACGCTTCTTGATTACAGTTCTCTTCGTTCAGACTTTCAGGACTTACTTAATGATATGGACGCCGATTCTGCAGACTTTGCTGATAACTTCGAGGAATACATGAAGAATGCTATCGTAAATTCTATGCTTAAAGAAGAATTCATGGATAGCTTAATGGCTTGGAGAGAAAAAACTTAACAATGCTATGGATGACGGTATGACTGAAGATGAGTATAATGCACTGAAGGCAGAAGGACAACAGCTCTCTAATGAAATGAAAGCAAAACGAGATGCAATGGCAGAAATGTTCGGCTGGAATGATAACGACGATGAACGTGAGGCATCAAAGAAAGGATTTGCTTCTATGTCGCAAGACTCTGCAGATAAGCTAGACGGTAGCTTTGCTGTTATGATCTCTCATACATATTCAATTAATGAAGGTGTAAAGCATCTCCAGTCTAATTCGGATAAAATAGCGGAAAAACTCGCATATCTTTCAAATTTGGATAAATATATGGGAGAAATAATGAAATACAATGATATTGTTATCACTTATCTATCTGATATAAGCAGCCATACAGCACGGCTTGAAGCGATTGAAAAAGCCATAGAGTCTGTAAAGCTGGGAATAGACACGTTAAACACTAAAGGTATAACATTGAAACGATGACAGGACAATTCTACATAGACGGAATAGATGCTTATATCAGTTTGGGTATATGTATTACAAAGGGAAGTTATAATAACCTGGTAGTATTTCCAACCATGAAGGAACCGGACAAGAATGATTGGCCGGAAGAAGACGGACAGGAATTTGATCTTTCTAGTCCTACATTGGATACGGCTGAAGTAAGCATTGAGTTTGCATATATAGGCAGTTTGGGTATTGGTGGACTGATTGATATACTTTCTGACTTGAGTTATCATGAATTTTACTTTCCCTTAATCGACAGGAGTTATAAGTTACGTCTGTCTTCCCAAAGCAGCTATGTTATTAATCCGGGCCTTGAAGTTGCTAAATTTATTTTTTAGTAACGACTTCCCCGAGAAGTCGATTACGAATACCAGAAGCCCGTAAATGAGCTTCCAATGCCTAAAGGTTACGAGATTGATAACAAAGACTTATCCGATTATGGCGTAGTCGTATTGCAAGGTAGCAATGCTGAAATACTAAAGGCTCCGACGGTAAAAAAGAACCTATTACAGAATTTCAAGCGTCAAGACGGAGCAATCTACGATGGTGAAGTTGTGAAATTCCAAACCAAAGAAGTATCTCTCAAATGCCTGATGCGGACCGGGACAATTGAAGCATTCTGGCGTAATCGCGATGCCCTACTCTATGATCTCACAAAACTGTCTGCTAAGACAGATAATGAAGGATATGAGTATTCCGATGCAGAACGTATATTTTATTGTGATGAATGGAGTGAAAGCTATCCCTGCTATTATAAGAGTTGTCAGACGAATGATTTCATGCTAAATAACGGTGTATGGTGGGAGTTCACTTTGAAACTCGTATTTACCAGCTTCCGGATCGGAGAAACGGAGTTCTTGCTTTCATCCGAAGCGGGCGAATTTATCATAACAGAGGACGGAGAGTTTTATATAGATTTAAATTGATTTGCTATGCCATTAAAAAAAGAAAAAAATATCAGAACTGAACGAAGCCAGCGACATGAAAGGCTTCTTCACTATCGGCTACCGAGTAATCAACGGAGTTAAGACCAGCCTTAAATTCGGGCTAGAGAAGATTCAGACAGCCTTAGATAATATGCTCAAAGCTACGAGCGATGCCAAAACCGCTACTACCGATATGCGGCAATTAGAGGCTACCGTTGAAGGGAATGAATCAACTCGTGAAACTGCTGAGTCTCGTCGTAACGCTTCCGAGCAATCAAGGCAGACAGCTGAAACGAATCGTTCCCGTGAAGAGCAAGCCCGGGAAGCTGCTGAATCAGTGCGTATCACTAATGAGAATGCACGTAAGACCGCTGAAACAGGACGATCTACTGCGGAAACTGCACGGGATAATGCAGAAAAGAAACGTGCTACCGCTGAAGGTACACGAGAAGCTAACGAGCAGGTTAGAAAAGATTCCGAAACAGGAAGAGGAACAGCAGAAGCCGAGAGAGTAGCTTCCGAATCAGCACGTAAATCTGCCGAAACTTCCCGTGTGTCCGAAGAAGATAAAGAAAGACTTCCGAAACAGAACGCGTTACGGCTGAAACCGGACGTTCCTCTGCCGAGAATATAAGAAAGCAAAATGAAGATGCGCGTAAATCGGAAGAAGCGGCCCGCGTAACTGCTGAAGGTAAACGGGTAATTGCTGAATCCGGACGTGTTGATACAGAAAATAAACGTGTCTCGGATGAACAAACACGTAAAAGCAATGAAGATGCACGTAAGACCGCTGAAACAGGTCGTTCTTCTGCTGAATCGGAACGTGTGAAGGAAGAAGACAAACGAAAACTGCGGAGAGTGGTCGTTCTTCCGCTGAATCTACCCGTGTTTCTGCCGAGGATAAGAGAAAGGCGGATGAAGCCACAAGAGGAACAAATGAAACCTCACGTGTGGCTGCCGAATCTAACCGTGTTACCGTCGAATCCGAACGTGTATCTGCCGAAGCAGCCCGCAAGTCAGCGGAGACAGGCCGGGTATCAGAAGAAAACAAGAGAAAGGCTGCTGAAACTTCCCGCGCTACGGCTGAAACTTCCCGTTCGTCAGAAGAAAACAAGAGAAAGCAGAATGAAGATGAGCGTAAAACTGCGGAAGGTACTCGCGGATCAAATGAGTCTAAGCGTATAAACGCTGAAACGGAGCGTGTCGAAGCAGAGTCTCAACGCAAGTCAGAGTATGCCGGTATTGTGCAGGAAATGACGCAAGCAACAGAAGAAGCCACCGGACAGATTGCTCTTGTCAAGCAATTAACAGATGATGCGAATGCAGCTAAAAATGCATCTGTTGAGCAGACGGCTCTTGCAAAGAAAGCTACAGATGCGGCTAATACTGCGGCTGGTAGTGTTAATGCAGCTAAAGATGCTGCAACTACTGCGGCTGCAGGGGCCAATGCTGCCAAAGCTGAATCAGAAGCTCAAACCGCCTTAGCGAAGAAAGCGACAGATGAAGCAAATGCGGCTAAAAATGCATCTGTAACACAGACAGGATTAGCAAAAAAAGCGACTGACGATGCGAACGCTGCTGCATTGGCGGCTAACAATGCGGTTTCAGGAGTTGACGCAAAGTGAAAGCTGCAGTCGATGCGCTTGTTGCCGGTGCTCCGGATGCTCTCGATACACTTATTGAGTTAGCGAACGCACTTAACAATGATCCTAACTTTGCTACGACGATGGCAACAGAGCTGGGAAAGAAACTTAATATTTCTGATATTGTTAATAATCTGACAAGTGGAGGGACTAATAAAGTCCTTTTCTGCCGAACAGGGAAAGGCATTGAAAGCAGCTCTGGATACACACAACCATGATAGCAGATATGAACTGATAATCACTAAACTTACAGCCTTTAATAAGAATTTTGGGACTAGTGCTGGGACCGTGTGCGAGGGTAACGACGCCCGGTTAAGCAATGCAAGAACTCCGTTAGCTCACACGCATAAGAAAGCGGATATTAGCGACTTCCCAACCTCGATGCCGGCAAGCGATGTACCTGCATGGGCGAAAGCAGCTTCTAAGCCAGCCTATACAGCAAGCGAAGTAGGTGCATCTCCATCTAATCACAATCATGCAGGTACATACGAACCTGCATTCACTAAAAACTCTGCCTTTAATAAGAATTTTGGTAGTGCAGAAGGAACCGTATGCGAGGGAAATGATGCCCGGTTAAGTGACACACGTGTACCGAAAGCGCATACTCACAAGAAGTCTGAAATAAGTGATTTTCCAACTTCGATGCCAGCAAGCGATGTACCTGCATGGGCGAAGGCTGCAAGTAAACCATCCTATACAGCTTCCGAAGTTGGTGCGTCTCCGTCGAATCATACTCATACAGGGGTCTATCAGCCAGCAGGAAGTTATGCAGCGAGTTCGCATAAACACGGAGCAACGGATATAACTCCTGATGGTACTCACCGCTTTGTTACTGACACGGAAAAAAGAGACCTGGAACAGTAAAGCTGCGGGAAACCATAATCACGATTCAGTATATCAACCTAAAAGGTAGCTATGCACCGTCTTCTCATAAACATGCAGCAACTGACATTACGGACGATTCTACACATCGTTTTGTCACAGATTCGGGAAAAGTCAACTTGGAATAGTAAAGCGGCAGGAAATCACAACCATGATTCAGTATACCAACCCAAGGGTAGTTATGCTGCAAGTTCTCATAAACATACAGCGACAGACGTTGAAGAAGATTCGACTCATCGTTTTATGACGGATGCAGAACGTACAAAACTTAATGGAATAGCCTCCGAAGCTAATAATTACTCTCATCCGGCTTCTCATCCAGCATCAATGATTGAAGAAAGTACTACAAGAAAATTCATGACGGATGCGGAGAAAACTTTACTAAGTTCTCTCGGGACTAATGCTATACAATTAGAATCACAAAATCTATGGAATGAAAAAGCACAAAATGGATATGTAAAATATTCAAATGGGCTATTGATACAATGGGGAAAAAAGACTTCAGGAGGAAGTTATCAAGGAACTATTTATTTCCCAGTTTCATTCTACAACTCCTATTATTCATTATGTATAGGTCCTGCAAAAGGAAATGTAGTAGATAATTCGAGTTGGATTGCAAATTATACAGCCAACAAAGTAGGTAGTTTTAATTATATAAATACTTATTCTATGGGTAGTTCAAATAACACATCTTCTGCAGAATTTAGTTGGTTTGCAATAGGTAGATGGAAACTTTAAAAATAAGAATTATGAAGTATTGGAAACAAGGATTCTATGACGAACCGGTAGACGGTTCAGTAGAAATAACAGAAGAGTATTATCAAGAGTTATTAGCAGGGCAATCAGCCGGGTTGATTATAGTTGAAAGCAAGAATTGCTACCCAATATTGGTAGAATATGAGTACGACATCGAAGAAGTGCGAAAAATGAAAATATCTGAAATACAGATATTTGACAAATCGACCGATGTCAATTCTTTTAAAATTGAAGGGAAAGTATGTGGTTAGACAAATCCACGCGTGTTGGATTATTTAACTCAATTTCGATTGAAAAAAATGCTGGTAAATCAGATACCGTGTTGTGGTATGATGCTATAAAGTATATCATTCCAATTTCTGACGCTTTATCAATGCTGAATGAGATTGAAATGTATGCATTAAACTGCTACAATGTGACACAATCTCACATCGCAGCAGTCAAATCATTGCAGACAATTGAGGAAATTGAAAACTATGATTATACGGTCGGTTATCCGGTGAAACTTAGCTTTCCCGGGTAACCAGTCTTGAAATTGTATGCTTCAATTTCTTCTTTTGTCTCTAGCTGTTGAATAGCTTTCGTATGCCTTTGTGTCGTATCATAGCACGCAAGGGCATACAATTCTAGCTGTTGTAATATGTCAATAGCTCTTTCGATTGATAAGACAAACTTTGTATCACCAATCCAGATACTTGTTTTCAGATCGTCCGGCTTCTTTCTCAATATTGATTGAGTTCATAAGCCCGACGCGTGTAGACTTGTTTAGCCATCCCAATACTCCGTTTATACTGAACTGATTCACTGTTTGGGATGAATCGAACAATCGTAATTCATCAAGTTTTTGCGCTCTGGTTTCTTCGATAGTAGCTTCGTACACAACTAAGATCGGATAGCCTTGTTTGCTTTCAGCGATTATTAATCCAGCCGACTGCCCAGCTAACAACTCCTGATAATGCTCTTCCGTAATTTCTACGGAACCGTCTATAGGTTCGTCATAGAATCCTTGTTTCCAATACTTCATAATTCTTATTTTTAAAGTTTCCATCTACCTATTGCAAACCAACCATAACTTTCCCCAGCTATTGATCCATATTGAATTGATTTAGTAATAAAATAAGAAGTATATTTCCTGACTATCTCTTTTACAATAGGAGATGTATAGCTACTTATAACCGTAGTAATTACTGTGTAAGTATCATTGTAGAATGATGTAGACAAAAATACATATTGTTCACCTGTAGTACTGTTCATTGAGTTTGGAGACATATATCCCCATTGAATCAATAATCCATCTTCATATTTTCGATAACCGTTTTGTCCTAAGTTTTGCTCTTTAATTTGAGCAGCCTTAGTCCCGAGAGAACTTTGCGCAAAAAGATTATAAAAAGACTACCAATTTTCTACTAAAGTTATACATTCTTATTTCAATGTTATAATTTATTTCATAATTTCCAACGCCCAATAGCAAGCCAATCAAAAGTTTCTCGTGATAATCCAGTACTCCCTCCAGAGGCGTAATTTCTATTAATACAAAATCGGCTAACTGTTTTAGTTGAATCATCAATAGGTGATGCGGAATAAACACCACTGTCAGATGAAGGCTTGTAAACTGTTGCAAATATCTTATAACTTTTATCAAAAAATGATGTAGACATAGTTATGGTGTAGCTAACAACTGAAGAACCTGAAACTTTTCCCCATTGGATTAACAGTCCATTTGGAAACTTACAGTAACCATTCTGTCCGAGGTTCTGTGTCGTAACATTGGAAAAATCTTTTAACGCACAATTTGTTCCGAGAGAACTTTGCCAAATTACAAGCAATAAAAGTAATACCAATTTTCTACTAAATCTATCCATAATCAAATTTATGTTATAATATTTCTATTTCCAACGACCTATAGCTATCCAAAAGAATTTCCAAGAAGTAGGATATACTACATTACCACTTGTATATGTCATACCGCCTTTGAAATAAGTAGTAGCTTTAGTGTTAATATAAGGGCATAAAACGACGGATTCAGCAGTAACGGCATATTCTGCACACATTGATATTGAATAGTAAGTGTTAAAAAAAGACGTAGAAAAAAAATAATTAGTAGCCCCTGAATACCCACCACCATATCCCCACTGAATCAATAGACCATCTGGTAGCTTATAATATCCATTTTGTCCAAGGTCCTTTGTCGTAACATTGGAAAAAATCTTTTAACGCACAATTTGTCCCGAGAGAACTTAGGTGAATTAAACTACATTTTGAGTGATTTCTTTTAAATATTTTTCATTTTGATTTATTTCGTGACAATGCCGTTGATGTTGCGTGTAATATATTATT
>VOFG01000321.1_pt1 | contig 49821 bp, 68 predicted proteins | sample 5384171 | NCBI WGS metagenome assembly VOFG01 (sample SAMN12384726, study PRJNA508395) | human gut metagenome | isolation source: healthy gut F | host: Homo sapiens
TCCGGCACACACACTCGTAGCAGAACCATCCTCTTATCTGTATATTTCCACTCTTTTAGTCTTGTATAGGAAATGTATGAAATCCCCGGCTTGTTATCAGCATTCCAGATTCCTTTTGCACTTACAACATACATATCTGTTCCATCAAAAATGAATTTCATTCTGCCCAATCCACCATCGTTGTGGACTTCATAAATTACTGCAGAACCACTTTTCCCTTCCATACATTCTTTCAGAAAACTGTCAACACTTTCATAATTCTCCATGTTAGAATATGTTACCATTGTTGTAACCGGACATCCTGCATCCTTTAGCTTCCTCTGCATTTCCAAAACTGTTTGATCATCCAAAGCAACATTAGATGCTATCCCTTTATCTGCAGTTTCATAAATGTCAAGATAAAGTTCCATCTGCTTTTTTACAGTCAGTCTCAGCTTCTTCCCTTTCCTGTTCATCTAACGGAAGGTCGTAGCCCTTTTCCCATTGTTCTGCAGCCTCTTCCTCGGCACTTTTTATCTCCTCCGTGGAAGATACATCTTCCGTATCTTCCACAAGAGATTCATCCACAATACTATCTTCTTTTCCACAGGCACATACGAAGCATCCAATCAGAAATGCCATAATCAGCAAAATGCTTTTTTCTTTAATGCCATAATATCATCCTTTCTTTCAAAGCAAATTTAATGTGCTTTTTTGCTATTGGCGGCAGTTCCAATTCAATTTGTTCTATAGAATTGGAAAGATACCTGAAAGTTCCGTCTTCAAATGGCTGGACCACAACCGTATTCCGAAAAGCGAGATCAGAATTATAATCCGGCCATACTCCATCCACGATAAGTGTAATCGTTCCATCCGCATTTTTTGTATAGTCAACTACTTCTCCGAAAGGTGGGTATGGGCTGGCATAAATCATCTCATATTCATAGCTATTGCTGCCCTCATCATATCCACAATGCTCTCTCAACTGTTCTACCGATACCGGAAAATAAGTAGTCATTATCCTTTCATATTCCTCTGCCGGAATCTTCCAACCCTCAGTTTTCAGATTTTCCCCGTAGAAATCCTATAAACATCTTCATACATACAAGGCATCAGAATGTCCTCCACATTGCTGCTATCCCAATCTGTAACGAGCAGATTGTAATTCACATAACTTAGTCCTGATATGTATTTCTCCGTTAATTCCTGGCAGTCTTCTGGTAGCGGTTCTATTCTCCAATACTGTCTCAAACTTGCATGTGCAATCACATATTCATATGCGTAGATAAAATATCCTTTTTCGGTCAGTTTAATCTCAGCCACATTACTTGCCGAAGTTCCCTGTATTTCTGGCATACCACCTTCTCTCCACCGAATTCCTATGTAATAGGTCTGCAACTCACCTTTCCGATAGATAAAGGTAACTGCTCCAATCAGCCCATCTCTCTGTACTTCAAATACCGTAACCATCGAGTCTTGTCCATCCAGGTAATCTGCATAAAATGCTTCGATTGCTTCATGATTTTGCATAGCAGTATCTTCTTCAACACTTACCAGACCGGTTCTGCCCAATTGCTCCACCACAGCTTTCCTCTGCTCTTTGGTAAATTCGCCAATACCGGAAGAGTAGCTTGGTGCATCTGCAATTACAATATCCTTATAGATTTCTCTGACCGATTCTGCTGCTGACAAAACCGTACTCTGCAGTTGCTCCTTCTCCTCTTCTGTAAGGAGATCATCACTGGCTTGCGGAATAAACCAATATGCTGACTCTGTGGAAGTTTCCGCATTCTCGGCTTCTTCTGTTTCTGCTTCGCTATTTTCGATTTCTACAGGTGGCTCCCATACTTCTTCTGCCACCTTTTGCTTTTCTGTATGCAGTTCTCCCCAACAGACCACTCCGGCTATTACGAAAATCAACAGCAGCAAAATCGGAAGACCACATTTTCTAAGCAGCCATTTCACATCTTCCATTATTCGCCTCCGTATAATTCTTCCCATTCTTCTAACGTCAACCGTGGCGTATGCCATGTTTCCTCAGAATTATCCTCGGAGGGTATAATTCGATTGGATACATATTGTACCCCGCCATCCTCCAAAGGACGAACCACAACCTCGTGGGCATATACTTTGGAATTTCCCGAATATGGAAATACCACATTAGCAGTAAGTGTAATTGTTCCATCACTGTTCTCCGTATACCCGATTACTTCTGAATATGGGTATTCCGGATACTCTACTTCTTCGAAGCCTCTCGGTTTGTATTCATAGGTCGAATCCTCCGAATCATAGACAGTTTTGGATTGCAGCGTTTCACTATCAATATTGAAATATTTCATAATAACGCTTTCAAATTCCTCTTTTGGAATCCGATAAACTGCACTGACTGACAAATTGTCATCTGCAACATAAGGAACATACTGACCATTCACTTTTGGATAAAGAATGTCATACATATCATAGAAATTCAAATCCCCAAAATCTTCTTCACTCCAATCCACAATAAACATATTATTCTGTTCAAAGCTGATTGGAAGAAGATATTTCCGACTCAGTTCCCTATATGTTTCATCCAATGGCTGTACTCGTAATGCGGTATGCTCCTCTGCTCCACTCAATGTAAGAACGTATAATTCTTCTGAAAACCAGACACCAGAAAACATCAGGTAACCTTCTTCTGTATAATTCCAATACTCTGCTTGATACCTCCCAGTAACTTCTTTCTGTATTTCTCCATTTTCGTATCCATAATAGCTTCTGACCACATCTACATTTCCGTCTTTTTGTGTGCAAATCGTATTTTACAAATCCGCCCAAATAGCCGACTTCAAGAATCGTTATATCTGCTTCTTCCTGTGCATCCACCTTTTCACAAAATTCCAGTACCTGCTCCGCTTCCGTCATATTCACTTGATTTCTGCTGTCAACAGCAGGATACTCGTTTTCTCCAAGACGATTTACAATACTCCGAATTATTTCCAAATCATCTAACTTATTTTCCTCTGCTGCCTTGTCATAAAGATCTATGCAGATGTTTATAATTTCTTCTTCATTCTCCTGTTCTTCTTCTGAAACGTCCTGAACATCAATTACTGTTTCCGAAACTGTATCTTCTTCCGGTGGTGTATCGCTACACCCCGAAATACTAAACATCAGTACAAAACTAATGACTGCTAAACCACTCTTCCAGAACCAGACTGTCTTTCTTAACAACATATCCGCTTCCTCCTCTTCCTTTCACATCTTCTACCATACTGATAATCAATATAGGACATTCCGTATCTTCTGCTGTAAAAATTGCAAACCATCCTAATTCTGTACCCGAAGTATCATCCTTCGATGCCTTTATTTCTGCCGTACCTGTTTTTCCTGCTAAAAAGAATGTCATCTCGATGGGCTGCATATCCAGTTCCATTAGAATCATTCACAACCTTCTTTGTTCCTTCCAATACACGACTTGCTGTCTCGTTAGAAAAGGCACCGGAATCCAATACTCAACTTCCGCTTCATTCTGATATACCAAATAAGGCTTTATTACATTTCCCTCATTACAGAAAGCAGAATAAATACATGCCATATGCAACGGGTTCACTAAAATCTGTCCTTGTCCGTAACCGCTGTCAGCTAACTGTATTTCCGTTTCAATTCCATCTGTATTGGAATACTGAGATTCTGCCATCTTAATCTCAAATGGTAGTTCCTCATTGAAACCAAGCCGTATCAAAGAATTCTCCAACTCATCCGATCCAATCTTTAATGCTGCTTTTGCGAAATAAATATTATCAGAATAAATCAAGGCTTTCTCTAAAATGACTGGTTCATACGCATGAAGCGTTGTTACATGATATGAACCCCACGATGCATCTTTTTGCCAACTTAATCCTACGTTCCCGTAATCTTCCATTGGATCGATTGCTCCTGATTGTAAACCAATCGCAGCTATAATTGGTTTGAAGGTAGATCCCGGACACCACACTTGCCGGAACCGATTATACATTGGCTTATTCTCATCCTCGTTAAGTACAGTCCACTGCTCACTCGATAATCCCATAATAAAATCGTTATTGTCATAAGCCGGTGTGCTGACCAAAGCCAATACATCTCCGGTATAATGATTTATGGCTACTGAGCAGCTTTTATCTTCCTTAAACTGTTCGTACAAGGAAACCTGCAAATCAGTATCTATCGTAAGCCGGATGTCCTGCCCATGCTGTACTAGGATACAAGCCAGTTCCTCCTTCTCTTTATCTTCCGAATTTACAATGTAAATCCTGCAACCGTTCTGGCCTTTCAGTTCTTTCTCGAACAAGCCCTCCATTCCGCTTCTGCCGATTACACTATTGGCTGTATAACCTTCTCCTGCATGTTCCTCTAAATCTTCCGCAGTAACGCTTTGAACATACCCGACCAAATGCGCAGCGGCTTCCCCTAATGGGTATTCACGCACTTCAACATCAGATATCATCCCTCCGGGAATCTCCAGCAACTTATCATGCCTTTCTTTCTCCTTTAAAACTTCTTCCTCTGGACTGATAGACATTAACTCAATTTCTTCCACTCTTGGAATCGTTTTAATAGGTACAAAAGAATCATCCTTTACCCACTTTGCAGACAGGTTCTTTTCTATCGCTTCCGTTGTGATTTCCAATAGTCCTGCAATCTGTGCGATTGCTTCCTCTCTGTTTTCCAACTTGCCCGGAACAATTCCAACTGAAGATGCTGTACCTTTTCCTGCAAGGACACGTCCGTTCCTATCCAGAATTTCTCCTCGCTCTGCCTGTGTAGTAGAAACTCTTACTTTATCTGCAGAAGTCAGATTAGGAAAAATCATGGAATCATCCCAAACCAATTTATATCCTTCTTCTCCATTTATAAAAAATGCCTCATTCTCAAAGGTGATAGTTCCTGCCACTGTATCAAACGAAGTCAAATATGTTACTTTTTATCTTCCTCCACATACTCGACATTTTTTATCGACATGTTTTGCATTTCAATTCCCTCATAAATAGTGGAATTTCTCTTCAGAAAATCTTCCTTACTGATATATCCAGATGACTCCAAATCAATCATTGCATACATTTCTTCGTATTCTTGTTTTGGAATATGCATCATATACTCTACTAAGATAGTATCTGGTGTTTTACACGCATTTTTTCTTTTATATAATACTGTTGCACTCACAACTACTCCAATCAAAGTAATTGTTAACATCAACACTATAATGCCCAACATTTTTCTATATCTTTGTATTCTTTTGGTTCTATGTTTTGCCTTCATCGTTACCTCCATTTCTTATTCATATCAATGTACTACGCTTATATATTACAAGTGTAAGATTTTGAACAAAAAAATTTACTCCCTTTCGCTATAAATATTACACCGTAATATTTATCAGTCAAGTTCTTATTCAAAAGACAGAACACAGCCACCAAAAGCCATGTTCTGCCTTACGTTTGATGTTACTCTGCCGCTACAAACTCCATCTTCATAAATTCATGATCCGTCAATTCCTTTAATTTTGCAAGGACACATAATGACAATTCAACCATCTCATCATCCTCCAGATGTTTCAGTGTCTTATTGATACCATTTATGACATTTTTTCTGCCTCCCACATCTGAATCTATACCTTCTTCCATAAAAAATACTGATTAAATTACTCTCTTCTACGGTAAATCTTATTCATCACTTACATCTCCCTCTGACTTTTCTTTTTCATTTTCTTGAACATCATGTTCTTTTCGATTGCCCTTCTACCTGTGATTTTTTCTCCGCAAGACGGGATTTTAAGGAAAGCCTTACTGTAGGCTTCTCCTCCATTCTCTTATTTTCTTCCCTTTGGGCTTTCTCCCCAACACCATTATTCAGCACATTATCAATCATATTATAATTCTGTTCTTCTGCCTCCTCAATCTTGGCAAGCGGCTTATACTCTGTCAGTTTTTCCAGAAGCTCCGTTGCTCGTTTTATTTCCTCTGGTACAGCTCCCTCCGAAATAATGTCTGCAAGCCACGTTGTTAAATGTCCGGTATCGCCCTGTTTTATGGATTCTGCAAGCTCTGATACATTCTCGGTCATATTTCTTGTACTATCGTGATACAGTACAGTATCATAATCGTAGGAAAGTCGGTCAAGTTCTACTGCAAGCTGTTCCTCTTGTGGCAAGTCCGGCATACGCAGTTCCCACACTCTTGCTTCCATTTCTTCACTCATCACGCCATCTATCTCCATATCGGGCAATTTAGCCACCAGTTCCGTAATGACTTCCATTGCCTGCGGATTGTTTTTTAATATCAGGAACATAGTCCAAAACCCCAAGGTCAATCCTCTTTCCAGATAAAACATCAATCTCGTAATCCTCGAAGGGTTCCGCCCTCTCCCTAGGATATTGATTCCGATTGCCGGAATACCATTCATCCGCTCTGATGGTATCTGCTTCCAGATTGCTATGGCTTCATCCACCGTAGGAATATTCTCATAACACTCACCAAGATTATGAAATTCTCCACATTCCGAAACAGTTAAAGTTACTTCTGCGCTCTCCTTTTCCTGCTCTCTTACCTGTCTGACGCCCTCCAAATATTCTTCCATCTGTGGCAGATAGGATTCCAGCGTACCTGTTCGTTGGGCTGTAATTGGATTGATGTCAACTTTTACTTCTCCGATATGAAGTCCATCCTCATTAAAGGCATTAAATAAATCGTCCTCCCGTTCCGCTGTGTAAAGTTCCACCACCACATCAAGGTCAGAACCTTCATGCTCTAATCCCCTGCATCTGCTTCCTGTTACAGCAACATCCACGATTGTTGCATTAATATCATACTCTTCAATCTTCGCCTGCACATGGCATTTCACAGTTTCCTCGATTTCTTCCGGATTCATTTCGCTAATATCGTGGAATAATTCCCCGGTCTTTGCCCTTAAAATCAGCCACCACACTGCTTGGTGTACTCTCCGGAATAATACGATTTGCTTCCTCTGCTTTTTCCATCAGTCCATCATAATCCATCGGTATCAGTTCATCTTCTCTTTGGATATTTCCTTTTGCACCATTGTAATCCGGCTGTGACTTCAAATCCTCTAAAATATCATGTAAGGCTTCCCTTATCGTCACATCAGGATTATCATAAATTCCTCCGTCAATCTCCTTATAATCAGCTCCCATAATGGAATAATCATAACCGCCATCCACTTCCTGAATGCTGATAAAACGGTCTGCAATAGAAAATGCCAGTTCTGTTTCCTGTTCACTTTCCAAAGTTTTTTTCATTTCCGCAAGCACCTGTTCTGTTTCATCGCCAAGATCAATGATTTCATCTCCATCTATTTCCGGTTCTGTCTTTTGGACATTGTGTCCAGAAGTGTCCTGCATTTCTTCCTTTTCCGGTGTCTGCTCCCGTAAAAATCCGGTATTTCCGTATATCCAAAAAAATCCACAAAATGAGCCGTATTCTGTCCGTTCTGATGAAGCACCACTATATCGCTGACAGATAGCGAATGTCCTCTGAAATCTTCTGGGTGGTCAAGGTTGAATTTTTCAAAGATTGCCTCTAAAGTTGCCCCTGCGTCTCTTTTTGCAGTTCAGATAATTCGCCCACATATAAAAGTGTATAATTCTCTGGTTTAATTGCATCAAAATTATCTTTTGTAATGCCCATACGCTTTAAGGATTCCGTCCCTCAAAACGTAAGGAATCTAATTCCGATTAGGCTTTAATTGATAAATTCCATATTTATCAGTACTAGCATATAGGAGCTGCTCTTTTCTTGCCATTTCAGGTGTAATAACAGATCCGTCCTCATAGTTAATAGATTCCACCCATGTGATACCTAATTCTTTTTCTATTTCAAATTCCAAATCAGTTCCATAAAAAGCATTATGAATTTCTGCCACATCAGTATCTGAAATAGGCTCTGAGGTCTTGAATACCGCAGTTCTATCCCCACCCATTTCTTCTATATCGACAGCCACAACTGGATACGGGTATGTATATTCTCGCTCCTGTTCGTCCATTAAGATAAGTGTAATCTTAGTCTGCTGTTTCAATGCTTTATTCCATGTTTCCTTTTCAACCCCAAAGATACCTTCATGCTCTTCTATACGCTCCCTGCTTTCTGCCAATGATTCCGCACCGTCAGTATGAAGCAAATATACAGGCAAATCATGTTCAAATAATTCCAATGCTTTCTCTTGTGTTAATGGCAACATTTCATCCCATTGATAGCCATATTCCTCATTTCCGACAAACCAATCATCGGATCAGGCAGGGCATCAATCTCCGCCTTTGCATCAATTATGGTCAATGCCACATCCTGTTGGGCATACTGCTCCCTATATGCCAGTTTCTCTGCAAGTTCCCTTGTTTTATTCATATCATCAAGTTTATAGGCATAATTTACAATCAGATTTCGCTCCTCAGACGTGAAAATATTTTTTTCTGCTTCCAACTGATTGATAAGTTGTTCTGCCTGCCCCATGACAGATAAATTGGTATCAATGGGTTGTTCCATTCTTTCCTTTACATCAATAAGCTCGTCTGTATCCATGTTATAGCGGACATCAATATGATATTCCTCCGCTTCTTCCGTCTGCTCGTCAGCAAGTTCGGTAGTCCATGCTCCTTTGCTTTCAAGATAAGACTGTATATTCGATTTATCCTCTTCATTCATGGTAGAAAGAGCGGATATAAGTTCTGCACTGTCCATTCCACGGACACTGACAAGATTGTATTCTGAAAAATCCTCGTTATGTACCAGCAGAATGCTTTCCTTTCCATGTTCCTGCTCCATCTCCCGGTTAAGCTGAAGCTCCTGCATTGCCCCCTCAATGCCTGTAATCAGTTCTGAAGCTGTCTTTCGGATTGTATCAAGGGAAGATTTCAGCTCTTTCATATTCCTGCCGCTGCTCCAGCCTGCGATATATCCAAAGGAATAATCGGATGTATCTATACCGAAATGCTGGCACACTGTAAAAGCCACACTCTCCTCTTCCACTTCCTTTGTATTCCTGTCCTTTACCGGAATATCCATGCTCTGATTAACTTCTTTATCATGCAGCATGGAATGAGCCACCTCATGCACCATTGTTTTCAAAGTCTGGCTTTCGCTCATATTTTCCTGAACAGCAATCCGTTTTTCTGCTGTACTGAAATACCCTTTGGAATCGCCGGGAATATCTTCAAATGCAATCGGAACAGGAGAAATATTCATAAGCGCCTGGACAAAATCCTCATATCCCTCCACCGTAGATAACAGCTCATTCACTTCCAGTTCCGGAATAGGCTTGCCATCCGTCTGCGATACATCAAAAACAGATACCGCACGAAAGGCAGGAATGGTAACCTCTGTTTCCTCTTTCTGCGGCATACCGTTTTCATCAAACATCATTTCTCCCGTTACAGGGTCTAACTTATCACGTTCCTCTTTGATTTTATAGGGTGCGGGTGCAAGAATACGGATTGCTTTCTCCCCTTTATTCACATGACGCTCAAAGTTCTTCTGCCACGCCTGATAACCTGCCACCAGCGTAGCTTCCGGCTTCTGCATGGCAATCAGCAGCGTATTATTAAAACTGTAATTATGAAATTTTGACATGGTACTGAGATAGCTTTTATATTTTCACTCTCAAAAAGCTCTTTCAAACCAGCTTCCAGCTTATCCGTAATCTCTTTGACTTTTTGTTTTTCACTCATGTAAACGGCATTTTTATCTGCCATAATTCGATTGTCCTTTCTTTTTTCCACGCAAAAAAGACAACCATCTCTGATTGTCTTTTTCGATATGCCTATTCAATTTGCATCTTTTTAGATTGCTTTTTTATTACTCTTCTTTCTTTTCTGTATCCTTCTCTAAAATATTGTTCACTAATTTTTGGAGTTCATTGCGATTTGGCAGATACAATTCATATTTTGAAACAAATAAATTGCTGTCCATACCGTAAGTTGCATATTCTACAAGCAGTTCATCTTTGTTATGACTCAGGATAATGCCAATCGGTGGGTTATCATCTGCCATATTTTCTTCTTTTTGCGAAATACCCCATATACATATTCATCTGACCGATGTCTATATGCTGGACGGAATTTTTCTTTAAATCAATCAGCACAAAGCATTTCAAAATTCTGTGGTAAAATACCAAGTCCACATGGTAATGAATATTGTTTACAGTTAAGGGATACTGCCTGCCCACAAAGGTAAATCCTTTTCCTAATTCCAACAAGAATTTTTGGAGATTATCTATTATTTTCTGCTCCAAGTCTTCCTCACTATAACGCTCTTTCTCCGGAAGTCCCAAAAATTCTAATGTGTAAGTATCCTTGATAACATCCTCTGGCTTGTCATAAGTAATTCCCTCTCTGGCAAGTGCCAGAATTCCTTCTTTATCTCTGCTTGTAGCTAATCTAAGAAACAAAGCGGAATCCATCTGTCGCCTGAGTGTTCTTACATCCCACTTTTCCTTATAACATTCTTTTTCGTAAAAACTTCTTTCTAATTCATCATCAATCTTTATCAGCTCACAAATATGCGACCATGTCAATTTGTCAGACACTGTCTGACAATTCTCATAACAAAGATAAAACTTCCTCATATTGTTAAGATTGGGTCTGCTGTACCCTCGCCCCAATCGCAAAGTAAGCTGATGAGATAATGTTGTTAATAATTTTGAACCGTATGCTGCTTTAACATTTCCATCCTGCTCAAACTCAACAATATATTTTCCGATTGTCCAATAGGTTTGGGTTATCACACTGTTTACTTTTTCGGCTATCTCTTTTTTGCATTTGAAACCGTTGTTTCAATCTCATCCACCAATGGCTGAAGCATATTATTCTGCTCTAAATCATTCATAATATATTTTTCCGAATTTGTCAGACAGTGTCTGACAAATTCAATTTTCCATTTTTATGTATTACGTTGTCTCCATTTCTCTTTAGCTTTTTCCAAATCGCTCTATCACTATATTTCCCTTGAACTAATATTATATTTCATATTTGCATAAAAAGAAATATAATAATTACAAATACTCCTCCTTCCCTTATCTCTTTGCACGGAATTTTCTATATTATTCCCCGCAGCCTTTACTTTCATAGTCTCAAGCTTTTCTTTCAAGGATACCCTCTGTGCCGGCTTATCCGCCATCGCTGCTGTGAGCCTCATTCCCTGCGGATTTCCATTCTCCACAGCATAATTATGTCGGGTATTTTCTATGGGATACGGTTTTCTGGTATCTGCCACCTGCTCAGTACCCAGTTCCGATTTATCATCTTCCATACCTATTCCGTCATCTCCCTTTTCGTCCATATTGAGCAGGGCATTTAAGGCTGAAAGGCGGTCTAACTTCTCTGAAAGTTCCTTTTCCTGTGCAAATGGCTTTGTAACCTCTACCTTCGCTATTTCAAGCTGACGCTCCACATTCTCCAGCTTTGTGGATGCTTCTGCCAGTTCCTTTGTCATGGCTTCCAACGCATGGTTGATACGGGAAATGTTACCCAGCGGGTCAACACCAATCTCCAGATTATGACTGAGCTGTCCTTTGATGTTCATAACGAATTTATGGTTAAAGGAATCAAAGGACACCGCCATTTTAAAGCCTGCATACTCTCCAATGACTGCCGGAGCATTAACGCTCTTGATTTCTTTGCACATCTCCACAAGTGCAGTTCCGGCTTCTTTTTATCCGTATAGACCTTATTCCCGACCCTCATAGAGAAAAAACTCCTTATCTGCTGGGAGATTGGTTTTGCAGTCTGAATATCTGCCTGCAAGCCACTGATACGCTCCTTCAGAATGGTTATCTGCTGTGGATAATGCTTTGCAATGTTGTCCTCCAGACGGTATTTCTGACTGGTGTGGTTGGCTTTCATCAGTTTCAGCTTGCTGACCTGAATATCGAGATCCATCTTTTCTTTTATGTAGGGATTCCCCGTTGCCAGAGCCTTAACCTCTGCATAGGAAAGTGCCGCTTCATCCACATCCTCACAGCTTCGCACCGGAGATTTACTGGTCATGATCTGTCCGATAAATTTCTGCTTATTCTCAATGAGCTGCCATGAGTAACTGTCAAATGTTCCCTCTGTCACATACCGGAAAATCTTAACCTTTGGATTCCGGTTGCCCTGCCGCAAAATACGCCCCTCCTGCTGTTCAATATCAGACGGACGCCACGGTACATCGAGGTGGTGCAGCGCAATCAATCTGTCCTGCACATTCGTACCGGCTCCCATTTTGGCGGTTGAACCTAATAAAAAACGAACCTGTCCGCTTCTTACCTTACTGAACAGCTCCGCTTTCCTAAGCTCCGTATTTGCCTGATGTATAAAGGCGATTTCTTCTGCCGGAACACCTCTTTCTATCAGTTTATTTCTTATATCTTCATACACATTGAAAGTGCCATCGCCCTTCGGTGTCGATAAATCACAGAAAATCAACTGTGCTGACTTCTGCTCTTTGGTATCTTGCCATATCTCATAGGCTTTCTCCACACAGGTTTTTGCTTTGGAATGTTCCTCATCCGGCAGCATATCGTTGAGCAGCCTCTGGTCAAGTGCCAGCTTTCTTCCGTCGTTGGTAATCTTTAGCATATTATCCTGATGCGGCTCTACCAGTCTGTTACGCACTGCCTCCGCCCGATCTGCCAGCGATGTTACCATCTCTTTCTGATATTCGCTGGGTTTCAGCACCACGTTCTCATATTCTGCTTCCGGCACAGGCAGCTTTAACATATCCGGTGTCTGGATATCCGCACTCTCCTTGAAAAGTGCAATCAGCTCCGGCAGATTGCAAATCTTGTCTTTGCCCGGTATCCGGTTCCTCGGGGTCGAGTTTGTCAAGATACTTTTTGTGGATTTTCTAAATTAAATGATTTGTCCGTAAAGAAATCGCCCAAAACCTCGTGCTTGCAGATGTCTTGAAACACCGTATTCAAAGGCTTTTTCGCACTTTCGGACTGCTTCACGCATACAATAAAGGTTGTGTTTCCAATTTTTACTGGATAACTTGAATTTTTATCTTTCATATCGCTTCATTTCCTTTCAAAAAAAGGGACACTCGTTTCCAAGTGTCCCATAACCAGCCGAAGAAAAAATCATCAGCCGCAACATATCAAGAAGTCATTAAGTCGTGAGTATAATGGAAATGGTTATCTTTCCATACCACGCTTGTTTTTTCGAGCCTTGATACGCTCTTGTCTTTCTTTATCCCTTGCTTCTTTTTCGGCTCGTTCCTGTGCTTCCTTAAAAGAAAAAAGCTGCCTTACTTTTTCGGTGAAAAGTTTGGCAACTTCGGGGAAGTGTTCCAATGCTTCAAGAAAAGGTCTGCATTTTTCTTTCAGCTCGTTGTATTTGGTTTTCATTCTTTCAAGTGCGTTTGCACTGTCAAAATACTTCTGCCTGTAATAATTTGCATTTTGCTCTAATGACTTGATTTCGGCACGACTTGTAATACCCTCTTTGGCAAGTGCGGTCAGTTGTGAGTAGTCCTCTTTGGATATTGCCATCTTGCCTGTAAATGTTTTCTGTCCCATACTGTCAATCTCGTTCAAGGTCTTTGAGATATGACGGGCAGGCTCATATTTCACTTGCTCTTTCTGAATACGCTGTTGCAGTTTCTCCAAGCGTTCCTTGTCCTGCTTTATTTGATATTGCAGAGAGGTTAAGTGTTCGGCGGTGCTTCCGTATTCGCCACGCTGAAATCCCTTAAATCCTTGCTCGGTCATATAGTTGAACAATTCATCTTGCAGTATGCTGTATGAGGCTCTGAACATCGGCTTTCCGTTCTTTCGCAGTAGTGGATTACCTTTTTCATCGGTTAGCGGAATATCCGATTTCCACTTCTTTGAATGGCTAATCTGATTGACTACTTCCTTAACCGTTCCTCGCAGTTTTTCATCTTTGCAACGCTTGCTCCATAAGATTTCTTTCTCCACCACAGGCAGAACCATAGCGTGAAGATGATAATGGTAAACCTCTTTTCCGAGTTCCTCAGTAGCAGCCACATTGATTTCGTCAGCGTGCATTACAGCCGATATGATATTGTCAGCTCGAATTTTTCTTCGATGAAATGGAACGCTTTTTCATAAAACTGCTTTGCGTATTCGTAGCCGCCGTTACGTTCGAAGTACATCGTGTTCACATCAATCACAATTTCATTGAAGAGCGTTGCGTCTTTCCTCAACCCACGAAGCGATACCAAACCGTCAGTTTCCATCTGCTTTAATTGTTCCATATAGGTCGGTGCAAAAGGCTTTTTGAAATGCACATTATAGGGTATGCGTTCCTCAATCACATTCATATTTTCGTAGGTTTCATTTTTGCGTTCGTTGTGTCTTTCTGCTTTGCTGACATCGGAAGCGGAATACTTTTTACTCTTGCACAACTCATATCCGCCTTGTTTTCTTTCGCCATTTTGTTCTCCTTTCTTGGCAGGGCGAAGCCATTACACAACATTCTTTGAATGTGTGTAACCCACTATGACACTTTCAGACTTCGTCTGCAAAGATGTCGTGGGCAAGGGTGTTCCCCCTTGACCTCCTTTTGATACCTCAATCATAAAAGCAGACTGTCTGATAAGAGGACAGCTCGCTTTTATTCTCTCGGTATATCGCCCATCGGCAAAGACCAGTACCACAGAAAACCTTTCTTTCGGGAGATAACTCCTGTGTTCTTCTTTGCCTTTTTGATGGTCGATTTCTTGAACCCTGCGGCTTCAAGTTTTTCTTCACAATCCGAAGAAAGCATTTCTCCTCCCTGCAACATTTCAACGAGAAATGATTTTGCTTTCATCTCTTTTTTCATTTGGTCTGCCCATTTGTGGAGCAAGAGATAAAACGCTTCTTCGGCTGTCATCTCCATTTCGGAAATGAAGTCCACGCCTTTTTCGGCAACCTCAAAAAAGAATTGCCGAACCTGTTGGTGCGAGATTTGATTTCACTTGCACCAAATATCTTTCCGCAGGTGCTTCCTTGTTCGGTGTGCATGTGATTGCAAGAATGCTTCTTGCAGCACCCGCAATGTCAATCGAGCCGTTGGTGCGGTAGAGTGGATTATTATCTTTCATCTTGTTCATATGAGCGATAATGACAATCGCACAACCCGTATCTTTTGCAACTGCTATCAGATGGTTAAACTCTGCTCGTGTTTCGTTAGCATTGTTCATAGAGCAGTTCTCTCCGATATACGAACTCAACGGGTCAAGAATTAGGAGCTTTGCATTGTACTTTTTAATCGCTTCACGAATGCGATTATCTCCGAAAGATAAAGTCTTTTCATCTTCCTTGATGAAGATAAGGTTTTCTCCGTCTCCGCCGGCAGAATTGAAGCGGGTACTACGGTATCGTCTGCGTCATCTTCCGTTGTCTGATAGATGATAGTCATAGGCTCGTTTTCTTCCGTTTCTGTAAAGGGGAGTGGTTCTCCCTTTGAGAGCAGGGCGGCAATGGAAAGCATTAACTTGCTTTTCCCATCGCCCGGATCTCCTTGCAACAGCGTAACCTTACCAAAGGGAATATACGGATACCACAGCCACTTTACTTCTTTCGGCTCGATTTCACTTGCCTTGATGATTTCAAGAGGTACGCTGAAATTCATTTCGTTTTCATTCTGTTTCATCATTTCTTGTTCTCCTTTTCTGAAAATATAAAAACCACAGATTGATACCTAAACCTTGTTTGTGTTGCTTTTCGGGGCGAAAATCAAGGAAAAAACCTCGTTTTAAGCCTTTCAAAAAGGGGCACAAGGCGTTTGTACTAACCTGTGGTTATGTATAAAATTGTAGATTTTAGGGTAACAAAAAACACCGTATTTCTACGATGTTTTTCGCTTCAACACTTGTCTTTTAGTTACAGACAAACTGGAATCTGTCGTATTAGAGATACCAAACCAATCCATTTTCTGTTGCCTGAATCATTGCCCCTTCGGTACCTTTCGCAATATTATTAAAACATCCATATAATCGGGTGCTGGAGAAATTAGTCCCATAAACGAAGGAACTACACATATTGTCATCAACCACTTCATTGAAATCGGGCAGACCACGAAAACAGCAAGAAAGATTATCCCCGGAATCAAAGGTGCCAATGACATCATTATATATCGTCCTCTGCTAAGTGCTGCTGAGGATGCAGCATATGCTCTCAACTGTTTTAGAGATACTCCTATATAAACTTTTGCCCCCTTTGGATAACTTATAGCATGAAGAAATTCATGTAACGGCATCGCAACAAAAAAGCCAATAATAAATGACAGCGGCATAAGCCATAAATTAAATATAAATTCATCTGATTGCGCCTTTTTTGTAAAAATTGCAACAAAGCATACAATACAAGGGATAATCATGTATGGAATTGATGCTTTAATTATGTCATCTGGTCTGTCAATTAGAACTGCATTTTCAGGAATGCTTTTTTCTTCAATCTCTCTGTCCCACGGCTGCTTACCGTCCCAAACGTTTTCCCAGTTTTTATTGCCATCCCATATTATCTGCGCCATTTTAATATCCTCCACAAATTCCGATTGAACAAAATCGCTGCGCGATGGCCTGCCAAGGCTGTGGCGCAGTTTTATTTTTATTAAAAAGCAGTGGAATTACTTTTCATAATCCGTTATTATTAAGTTACCACACGAAACAACTGAACTAAAAAAGCTCCACTGCCTATGATAAGAATAACATTTTCCAGTCTCTTCCGCAATCGGAATTATGACGCTAACGCACCTCCGAATAGGTAGATGTAATTATTAACACTACTTATTCTGGAGGTTTTATTATGTATAAAGATATTTTTGAATCCATCCACAATGAAGCGGAAAAAACGTAACCTGCGTGAAAGAACTATTCAACTGTATTGCTCTGATGTCCGTTACTTCCTTCGTTGGATTGGAAAAAATGTTTCTGATCTTACACTTGAAGATGCGGAAAGTTTTCTTACTGCCAAACGTCTGGAAGGAAGGTCTCCTGAAACTCACAATCACTATCGGTCTGCAATCAAGTTCTTATATAAAAAGGTGTTGAAGATTCTCTGGGATGATGACACTGTTCCGGCTATGAAAAGAGAGCGAAATCTTCCTGCTGTTCTATCCCGCGATGAAATAAATGCAATCATTGACGCCACTCCGAATCTGAAACATAAAGCGATTATTGCAACTATGTATTCTTCCGGATTACGTGTATCGGAGGTCGTTCATCTCCATTATGATGACATTTCCCGTACCAACATGACAATTCATGTTCGTGAAACCAAAGGCAGAATTGACAGGTATACGATTCTGTCTCAAAAAAATTTAGACCTTCTCACTGAGTATTGGTACAAATGTGGTCGCCCTAAAGATATCCTTTTTCCAAGTTCCTGGACCGGTGGATATCTTGATATAGCCAGTGTTAACCAGTTCTTTAAGAAAAGTGCTAAACTCGCCGGCATTAACCGTCATGTTTCCTCTCATGCGTGCCGTCATAGTTTTGCCAGCCACCTATTCGAAAGTGGCACAGATATAAAATATATCCAGTCACTTCTGGGACATGTTGATCCTCGCTCTACAGATGTTTACCTTCATGTGAGCAACAAGACACTTCTTGGAATCTGCAGCCCGTTCGACAACCCGGAAGGTGGTGAATCATGAGTAAGGATTGTACGATTCAGGATGTTTTTCATCGTTTTTATCCATCTTTTGAATCCACACATAGTATTTCTCCCGCTCAGCGAAAGGCCGCTTATCACATCATGAATTGCAAAACCGGTGCCTTTGGTGTGAATGTAAGTGTATGCGAGGACTGCGGCTGCGTGTCAGTCCACTATAACTCCTGCCGTGACAGATGCTGTCCTATGTGTCAGGAGTTTCCAAAAGAAAAATGGGTAGATGCACGGCGTGAAGATATCTTAGATGCTCCTTATTTCCATGTAGTTTTTACAGTTCCAGAAGAACTTAATCCCATTATCTACAGCAACCAGAAATTCTTATACACTGCTCTTTATCATGCGGCTTCAGATACTCTCAGTGAACTTGCTGCTGATAGTAAATATCTTGGGACTGATATCGGCTATATTTGTATCCTCCATACATGGGGAAGCACCATGAATTTTCATCCTCATATCCATGCGATTGTTCTTGGTGGAGGGCTGGATGTGAAAAATCATTGGAAAGACAACGGAAAGAGTTTTTTCTTCCGATTAAGGTGATCTCCAAAATATTTCGTGGAAAATATATAGCTGAACTTAAGCAGCTCTGGGAAAATGACAGGCTTGAATTTCATGGATCGGCTGCACCTTACAAAAAACTACTATACTTTCAAGGAATTGTTAAATACCTGCTATGCAAAGGAATGGATTCCTTATTGCAAGAAACCATTTGACGGTGCCGAATCTGTTATCAGATACCTTGGAAAATACACCCACCGGATTGCTATCAGCAACTACCGTATCAAAGACATGACATAATCTACAGTTACTTTTTCCGCTAAAGATTACAAAAACCAAGGGCTTTGGAAGGAGATCACCATATCCGGCGAGGAATTTATCCGTCGATTTTTAATGCATGTTCCTCCAAAACGTTTTGTACGTATCAGGCACTATGGTCTTCTTTCATCCAGAAATAAGAAGAAAAAGATTACCCTATGTAGAAACATCCTTGGTTGCAAAAAAAATATATTTCCAAGCTGAAAGATATGGATGCACCTGCCATTATCCGTCTTCTTTATAATAAAGATATATGCAAGTGTTCTTCCTGTGGTGGTAAGATTATTCCTCTGTCTACAGAACAACATTTTATAAAACCAAAACCACATATGCTCTGTTAACGTATCATAACTGTATATTTTTCTGATAACCAGCTCCTCATTCGCAGCGTTCGTTTTATGCAGGTTGAATCGCCATAGGTGCATTCGCGTCACACCACAGTAGATTGAATAGGCAATGAGTAAAACTGGTACTTATCCATTGCAATAATCTTAAGGAGTGACAATTTATGAACGCAGTAGGTATCGATGTTTCAAAAGGTAAGAGTATGGTTGCTATCATGCGACCTTTCGGTGAAATTGTTTCCGCACCTTTCGAAATCAAACACACAGCCAGTGGTATCCATTCACTTGTAGAACTCATCAACTCTGTTGAAGGTGAGTCTCGAATCGTAATGGAGCACACAGGGCGTTACTATGAAGTCCTCGCTCATCAGCTTTTGGAGGCAAATCTTTTCGTCAGTGCCATTAACCCAAAACTTATCAAAGACTTTGATAATGATTCTCTTCGTAAAGTGAAATCTGACAAAGCAGATGCTATTAAGATTGCCCGCTACGCTCTTGACAAATGGCAAAACCTTAAACAGTATAATGTTATGGATGAATTACGCAATCAGCTCAAAACCATGAACCGTCAGTTCGGCTTTTACATAAAACATAAGACAGCTATGAAAAATAATCTTATCGGCATCCTTGACCAAACCTATCCTGGTGTCAATACTTACTTTGACAGTCCTGCACGCAGTGACGGCAGCCAGAAATGGGTTGATTTTGCATCTACATACTGGCATGTAGACTGTGTCCGTAAAATGTCCCTGAATTCCTTTATCGACCATTATCAAAACTGGTGCAAACGTAAGAAGTACAACTTCAGCCAATCCAAAGCTGAGGAAATCTATGGAAAAGCAAAGGAACTTGTTCCTGTACTTTCAAAGGATGCCATTACAAAGCTTATTATTAAGCAGGCTGTAGATCAGCTTAATAGTGCCTCTACAACCGTTGAGTCACTACGCACACTTATGAATGAAACTGCATCCAAACTCCCAGAGTATCCTATTGTTATGGCGATGAAAGGGGTTGGTGCTTCGCTTGGTCCTCAATTGATAGCTGAGATCGGAGATGTTTCCCGTTTCACTCACAAAAGTGCTATTACTGCATTTGCCGGTGTAGATCCCGGTGTTAATGAATCGGGAAGTTATGAACAAAAAGTGTTCCAACTTCCAAACGAGGCTCCTCTGATCTTAGAAAGACCTTATTTCAGGTAATGGATGTCCTGATTAAAACGCACGCAAGATGATCCTGTTTATCAGTTCTTAGATAAGAAACGTGCTCAAGGCAAGCCTTACTATGTCTATATGACTGCAGGTGCCAACAAGTTTCTAAGAATCTACTACGGACGAGTGAAAGAATATCTTTCATCTCTTCCAGAATCTTAATCATCATTATAATTTTCAGACCAGCACTGGTGTGGTGGTCTTATTTTGATTTACCTAATTTTCAACCTGTATAAAATTTTCAATTTATTGTGACTTAATGACTTCTTGAATACTTGCCGAAAAAGAAAAACTGCCATCGACTTGACAGCAGTTCTTCTTCGGCTGGTATTAAATTACGAATATACAATCTCATTCAGTACAATCTCATCGGCACAGGCTCGAATGTTATTCATCATTCCGACCCATCGTGTTCATATAACCTTCCGCTTGTCATCAGATTAAAATATAACACACGCTTGTGTTCTCTCAAATATCGTTGCCGTAACCGCCCGTATTTTGAAAGGGGAGGACTTTCCTCTACTGTTAGGCAGGGATAATAGTAATCTCCGATGGGTTCGTATCGGATACCTGTTCTTTCGTCTGTAATAAATCTTTGCATAGTTCTTTCTCCTTTTGCTTCTTGTAGTAAAACTCCAAGGTTTTCTTATTGTGGTTTAGTTTTTTACATTCCTCGGAACAGAATTTCTGCTGACTGTGTGTAGGCCAGTAAGTACTGCCACACACAGCACATACACGCTGACGATAATAATGACATCCTTTTTCCGCTTCTCTATCGGCTTTTGTCTTATCCTGCCTTGCCTGATAGCAGCAATCCTTTGAACAGAAAATCTGTCGGTTGCTTGTAGGGGTAAACTCTTTCCCGCAATGAGGACATACCTTTGTTTTGACGATTTCGCCACCGTTTTCAGCAGTTTTTTTGCCTTTCGCTTCTCTCGATAGGCTTTTTTCACGCTGACGCTGTTTCTCCAATCGCTTCTTTTCTTCCTGTTCTTCCTGCGCCTTTATTTCAGCAAGTTCTTCTTCCGTATAGGCAATATCGACCTGCCCGACATAGTTGAAATAAATATCAACCTTTTGTGTCCTTGCTTTTCCCACTCCCTCTGCTTCATAAACCACAATCTTGTCAATGAGTTCGGCAAACATCAAATCGGAAACTTCCGTAGGATTTTTATACTTTCGTATCAGCGATATAAAATGCTGAATATCCATAGTGCTGTCCTTTTCTTCGGAAAGTTCCTTTTTCATCGCTTCCATTTTCATTTCCAGTTCTGCCTGCTCATCGTCATACTGCTTCATCAGTTGCTTGTATTGTCTTTCGGGCAGTAATCCCGATATGAGATTTTCATACAAGCCACGAATGAGCGTAGAGAGTTCGTCATAGCGTTTCTGACAGCGTTTCAACTCCGATTGATTGTGCTTCGGCCTTTCCTCTTGCTTGTCTTTCCAAAGGGATTGCAGTTCTAAAGCAAAGGCTTTTTCGTCATTCAGAACGAATTTTGAAAAACGTTTAACTGCTGATAATATCAAGGCTTCAACATTATCAGCATTAATCGTATGGGAAGTACAGGAATTAACCCTGCTTGCATAACCGCCGCAACGGTAAGAATACTGAACAGAACCGTCTTTCTTGCTGTAATGCGTTTGCAAAGTCATTCTTCTGCCACAGTCAGCACAATATAGATAACCGCTCAATCGATTGCTGTGCGTTCCTCTTGCCGCTGTTCTGTTGGCTCGTTTCTTTCGCTTCTGAACGCTGTCCCAAAGTTCCTGCGAGATGATAGGCTCGTGCGTATTATAAAATACATACTGTTCATCTTCATCGGTATTTTTCCTTTTGTGCAGTTTGAAATTGGTGCTGACCGACTTTCTAACAAAATAGTATGCCCAAGATATTCCTGCCTGCTTAAAATCGTTCTAATGGCAGATATGCCCCAAATATAAGGGTCTGCAAACTTAATCCCGTTGTACTGTTCGGGGTGATATTCCTTTGCGTGTGCTGCCGGAATTAAAACCTTTTCTTCGGTAAGCAATTCAGCGATTGCTCTCGGACTTTTGCCCTCGTTGGCAAGCAGAAAGATACGCTTTACCACCTCAGAAGCCACAGGGTCAACGACAAGCGTTTGTTTGTCGGTTGCTAATCGGTTATACCCATAGGGAATAGAACCGCTACATCGCTTTCCGTCTTTCATACGGGCATCAAACACAGCCTTGATTTTATTGCTTGTGTCTTTGGCATACCACTCGTTCATTATATTCAAAAACGGGGCAAAGTCATTATCCGAAGCATTGTTGCTGTCAATACTGTTGTTTATTGCAAGAAAACGGACATCTTTCTGTGGGAACAGAACTTCCGTATAAAAGCCGACTTGCAGATAGTTTCGTCCTAATCGGCTCATATCCTTAACAATCAATGTTCCGACATTGCCTGCTTCAACTTCTTTTATCAAAGACTGAAAGCCTGGGCGATTGAAATTTACACCCGAAAAACCATCGTCAGTAAAATGGCGGATGTTCTCAAAGCCATTTCTACGGGCATAATCTTCGAGGTATTTTTTCTGATTGGTAATGGAATTACTCTCGCCATTGAGGTCATCATCTCTTGATAAACGCTCATAGGGTGCTGTAATCTTTGAAGTCCTTGACATTCTCTTATCCTCCTTCCTTATGTATTTTCAATTTAGGACAGTTAATTTTAGTCCTATTAATTTTATCGTCCAATTGCTTCCGTCTGTGGACAATGCCCGCCGACATTCCGCATTTTCGTGTATAGAAAAAGGTTCTTATAATTGTGACTTTCATCTACAAACAGCCTGTCCACACCTAACTGCTCAAAGGTTACAACATTATCTTTTTACGCCCATCGTTGAGTTTTTCCAGTCTTGTCATCCAAGGGATTTTCTGGACTTTTCCATCTGCTTAATGGTATAACGCTCCCCGTTGTCTCTTTTTGCCTGATCAATAGCAAGCTCAATCTCATCAATCTGTTTTTCGATTGTGGCTGCCTGTCTTTCCTGTGATAACGGGATTTTTTCAAACTGACTATGCCCGATAATAACGGCATCATAATCTCCGGTGGCGATTCTGGAACAGAATTTCTTCCGGTTGGCTGGCTCAAAATCTTTCTTCGTTGCCGCTAAAATATTTGCTCGGGATATAACCGCAAAAAGTCACTCGCCCACTGTTCCGTCAAATGATTGGGAACAACGAACAGGCTCTTTGGCATAACCCTAACCGCTTGCTTTCCATTGCTGCAGCAATCATTTCAAAAAAGTCTTTTCCTGCTCCCACACAATGAGCAAGCAGGGTATTGTCCCCGTAAAGCTGGTGTGCCACCGCATTTAACTGGTGCGGTCTAAGGTCGATGTCCGGTGTCATGCCAGGAAATTTCAGATGCGAACCGTCATATTCTCTTGGTCTGGTGGAATTAAAGAGCTTGTTATATTTCGCCACCAAGTCCTGTCTACGTTCCTGATCTTCAAATACCCAGTTCTTAAAGGCTTCCCGGACTGCCTCCTGTTTCTGACTGGCAATCATGGTTTCCTTTTTATTCAGGACTCTCGTTTCCTTTCCGTCCTCTATCACGGTATCGTACACCCGGCTGTCCTTTAAATTCAGGAATCCTCTAAAATCTGATAAGCATTTCTCCGGTTTGTACCATAAGTCATATTTACAAGACTGTTTCCGTAATCCGCACTTTTTCCTTTTACATTCCACTGTCCTGTCACATCGGAATACTGAATCCCCATTGTATTCGGTTGAAGAGATGCTGCGGTGTTTCAAAAACATCACGCATGAAATCTTCAATATATTTCGGTTCAACCCATGTGGCACCGATACGCACCTCAATCTCGCTGGCATCCAGTTCTGTGGGCTGCACCTGTGTAAGTGCCTGCACATTTATGTTGTATTCGGGTGATTTTCGGCGTAAATCTTCGCTGTTTGCAACTTATCCCGGACATTGCCGCTTAAATACTCGTCCGCTGCTTCCCACCTGTCTGTGACCGGATTCTGAAAGATAATGCCCGTCAGTTCTTCTTTGATTGTATCAATCTCTTTTCCGGTCAGCTCCGCCATATAATCAAGGTCGATTTTAGCTTTCTCTGCTAAAGATACTGCCAGAGCTTCCGTTGCTGTATCCACGCTTGTAACCACTTCCGCTTTCTTAATGGTACGCTTCGTGAACATATCCGCTTTGCCTTTGAAATTTCCCTCGTCATCCAGCTTTTCCAGAGAACATAACAGGCAATAACTGCTGTCCTGATTAAAGGCTCTCTTGTTGGTCTGGGAATTGATTAAACCGTATTTTCCGCTGAACGTATCATAAAGGGTATTCAATTCTTTCTGCTTTTCCTTAATCACAGTATCCGGATATTCTTCCAACTGCAAATTGATAAGCTCTTGCGTACAGTTTCGGATTCCTACCATGCCTTTTATGCGTTCCTGCATGGATTCTGACATATCCACAGGCTTCATAATGGAATTTTCACGGTAATATACCTTATCTTCCACCAGTGTGTAGCTGTAATTTTTACGTCCGGGTCTGCCGGAATGGTGGCATCTGCCAGCTCATCCGCAAGCTCGTCCGTCTCCACTGCTTCGATTTCCCCGTCAATCCGGCTGACCGCATCCATTAACTGCTCTGCAAACGGTCTTGTGGCATCCGGTTGGCAGGTGCTTTCCATGCCATAAGGGGACCGCTGACCATTTCCATCTTCCCAACAATCATTTCCGGGTGTTCCGCAAAGTAGGTATTCATGGCGATACCGTTTGCATCTTCTGATAAATGTACCCAATCCGGTTCTATGTCCATCACACGGTCACGCTTCTGGAAAAATAAAATATCCGAAGTGACCTCGGTTCCTGCATTTGCCTTAAATGCGGTATTCGGAAGTCTGACCTGCCCCCATAAGCTCCGCTCGCTGAGCCAGATACTTTCTGACCTCCGGACTTTTTTTATCCATTGTTCCCTTACTGGTAACAAAAGCAACCACACCGCCGGGACGCACTTTATCTAATGTCTTTGCAAAGAAATAATCATGAATCAGGAAATTATTTTTATCATATTGTTTATCCGCTACCTTATACTGTCCGAATGGCACGTTGCCGACTGCTACATCAAAAAAATCATTCGGATAGTCTGTTTTTTCAAAACCGGATATTTTAATATCCGCTTTCGGATAGAGCTGTCTTGCAATCCTGCCCGTAATACCATCCAGCTCCACACCATAAAGTCGGCTTTCCTGCATCTTCTCCGGCAGCATTCCGAAGAAATTTCCGATACCCATTGCAGGCTCTAATACATTCCCCTTTTCAAATCCCATACGGTCTAAGGTATCATAAATACTGCGGATAATGGCAGGACTGGTATAGTGGGCATTTAAGGTGCTTTCCCTTGCAGAAGCGTACTCCTGCGACGATAACAATTCCTTTAACTGCTGATATTCTCCCTGCCCATGCAGATTTGCTTTCATCAAAGGCATCGGCAAGCCCGCCCCAGCCAACATACTGTGATAAAATCTGCTGTTCCGACCGTGTGGCGATACGGTTCTCGCCTCCACCTTTTCCAAAGTACGGATTGCTTCTATATTTCGTCGGAATTTCTCTTTCGCACTGCCTGCTCCTAACGCATCGTCTGTAATGTGGAAATTGACCGCATTGGATTTATCAATCTTTGGTGCAGGCTGCTTCACAGGCTTTTCTATGGCAGGTTCTTCCACTGACTTTTGGACATCGTGTCCAGAAGTGTCCGGTTCCATGCTTTGCAGATAGTGTTCCGCTTCCTCTTTTGTTTCAAAGGTGGGAATTGTACCGTCCTCTTTTATATAATAATCTTCCCTGCCATGATCCCATACTGCAAAATCCTGTCCCGGCTCAAAGGCATCGCTGGTTTCCTCAACTGAGAATCGTGATTCTGTTTCCGCTACATCTTCCGTTCCTTCAATGCGTGAAAATACCTCCGCTTCGTGTCGGTCTATATCTTCCATTGCAATGAGATTCAAATAATCGTTTTCAATTTCTTCCCCTGCTCGGTTTTGTAATCATATTCAAAATGGACATTTTCGTTTATGAGTACGTAAAAGAACGCATTGTCCTGCATGGAATTTCCAAGCACATAGTTATTTTCTTCCGACTTCCATTCATCAATCTTTAAACACAACTGCCCGTCAATGGTAATCTGCTGTGCCGCAATCTCCTTTTCCTGCTCCATATACCGTCTTGTCTGATTGATAAATCCATTTAAGACCGCCGGATGGGAAGAAACAATCAAATCACGGTTCTCATACTTGGCATACGGTTCTATTTCTTTTGCCCATGCCTTATTGTCGGGAGAAAATCTGCCATCGTGCGTCAGGTGCATGACAGTATTGGCAAGTACATAGCTGACACGCTCGCTACCATATTTTCGGATTACTTCATCCGGTGTATCTTTCGGCAGACGATACCCGTCAAATTTTTTCCGAAATCGTCCGTTCAATGGCTTCTTTACAGGCAACCTTCGTTTTCCGTTCTATTACCGCCTGTGCTTTTTCCAGCGCTTTCTGTGCTTCTTCCTCTTTGTACCGGGCATAGGCTTCTTTCCCTGCCGGAGATAAATACTTATCTTCCGCCACCAGCTTTCGGATACGCTTTTCGACTACTTTCCAAGACAGCAGCACTTTCGCATAAGGTTCGCAGATATTTCCCTTTTTAATTCAATCCCTTTAAAGTTGTGGTCTTGCCAGCTATGGTCTGCTCCGGCAAGTGCATGAGAGCCGCCTCCAATGCCATATTCTTTTTTCAGAAATTCCGCTGCTTCTTTGCTGTCATGCTTTTCCTGAAAATAATCATAGATGCGGAAAGAACCATGTGAATATCCACTTCCCCTGCCAAGATTATGGTCTATCTCGTCCTGAGTAATAAAATCCTCCCTTTTTATTTCCACATGGTCTGCGGTTGGAAAGATTTGTTTTTCTATCAGCAGATTGTCAAGTTCCTCCCGCAGCTCCTCTTTTGGCATAACTGAACGGAAACGTAGCTTTTTCTCTCCGGTTTCAAGCTGATGAAGTGCCTGATCCATGTGGGAAGCCACAAGCTCAACTCCTTCTTTTGTAGAAAGGTATTCTATCATTCTTGCATGAGCCTCCGGATAATTTCCTGCTTTTAGCCCAAGCTCCTCCGGCAGTTCTCCCATGCCATCCCGGAAAAAGAAAAAGAGATGCCCTGCAATCCGGTCACGTTCTGCTTCGTCAGTCAGATAAGCTTCATTTGCTCCCATATAGGTACCGTTTACTACCTGTGAGCGGATTTTTGCTTCCACCTCCTGCCAGTTCATCTGAAGCACCGGACGCTCTGTCGATGTGCCATATCCGACACGCATCCCATCCTCATTGAACCATACCGCTAACTGCTTTCCGTCAAATTCAAAGCCCTTTCCGGTTGTTCCATACTCTTTCTGTAAAAAAGCAGCCATCTCCTCCGGTGTCTTTCCCTGCTGATATTTGGTGTAGATACGCTTTCTGCTGTTATCCCTGCCTCCGCCGCTCCGCAGAATATCCGCTATCTGCTCCGGCGGTATCTTTGTTTCTGACCGTATCGGTGTCACTGTTTCCGCCTGTTTCATGGCAAGATTGCCAGCCTGCTCCGTAAACATGGAAAATAAGTCAAGCTGCTGGTACATTCCCGCTGTTTCAATCCGCTCTGCGGTTTCTCCTGGAAGAAGATATACTCCGTCCTCCATATAGGAATTGACAAGAAAACGTGCTTCCTCCCATGACAGCCTGCTTTCCGCTTCACGGGTCAGATAATTGCCTTTCCATAAGGTAATACCGTCCTCATCGGCACGGTAGCCGCCCCGCATTTCCCCGATATTGAACTCGGTGTATTCTTCCATGCGGAACGAATTTCTCAGATAATCCGCCTGAATCTTTGCATCCTGCTCTATCTGAAAATACCCAGCTATTTCCGGTCTTTTTTATGCTTCAGGAACTCATCACTGCATAAAATACCACGCTGTAAGTCCTCCCCTGCTCTGTTTCAGACAGCTTCGGAAAAAAAGAACCGGATAATGAATGTTCTCCACTATCCGGTTCTGGTATTTCTTCTTCCTGTATGTCATTTTCTAACTGTAAATCAGTTCCGTCAGCACGATCTCCTCCGCTGAATGTCTGATGTTGTTCATCTTCGCTACCCACTTCATCTGATCGGCTGCTTTCAGTTCCTCGTTCGCTCCCTCTGCTTTCGCCATCTGTTCGCTCAGGGCTTCCATTCTCTGCTCTGCCTGCTCCTGTATCTCCAGACAGTGTGCTTTCAGCTCGCCCGCCAGTATCATGCCCTGATAAATCCCTTTCCGGTGTTCCTGTAAGAAGTTCTTCCGCATCATACCGTACTTCGTCAGCGTTCCCTCCGGTTTCCCTCGTTCGCTGTCAGGTTCGGAATCAGATAATCCCCGTTCTTTTCGTATGTCAGATTCATGTGCCGCATCCTCCTTTTTTGCTCTGTATTTCTATCTCCTGATTGTTTTGTAGCTCCTTTTCGCTTTCACGCTTTAAAGCATTATAGTCTGTATCTGCTTCATTTGCAAGCACTTTCTCCGCATTTTCCAAAGAAGTTTGTGTGCGTCCTGCATTAGCTTTTTTCCTGTGCCTTCCTGCGGGCAATCTGGCGGTCATACGCTCCTATGGTTCTGCCTATCTCCATTAAAAGCGGCTTGCACATATCTGTGGTGGCTGTACCAACAACAGACAGGGTTTTCATCGTATTAAAGTCGCTGATATATTCAAATCCCTGCTCGTCTTTCCACAGTTCCATATCTGCACCGCATCGTGACAGTATGGTGTAAGCAATACTGGAAGAAAGCGTATCACGAAGCCTGACACCTACATTTAACTCGTCCAGTTCCTCTAAAAAGCTGCCCTCTTTCACATATTCGATTTCCGGCAGAAGTTCTTCATAATAATCCAAAAGCAATCCGATTGGATATTTCCATTATCCGCTGTTCAAAGGAGCTGTTTTTATCCGTTTCTCCGTATGTCTTTTCAAGCTGTGCCAGGACTGTTTCTTTATGCTCCTCACGCAACTCCCACAAATTCGGATCACGTCCTATCCGCCTTGCCTTATGTACGTCGGACACATCGAAAACATATTTCAATCTTGTATAGGAATTTTCCGTATCCAGCAGGGCAATTCCCTTTGCTCCACGGTTTACCCAGCAATTCATCTTCTCATTCCATAGTTCAAGGGACGCACAGGCTGTTGCATCCGGTCGTTGTGCAAAAATAAGTATCTGTTCATTGAACGGATATTTATAAAGCCTTGCAGCGGTAGTCAGATACCTTGTCCACTCCTGCCCGTTTTCGCTATCTCTTTTGCGGTATCCTCCGCCAGATAGGAAATCATCTGATATTTTGTTACCATAATCATTCCTCCAAAATGACGGAGGGGATAACCCCCGCCGCCTTATTCATAAAAACCGTGTTCTTCGATACCGTTTTCCAGAATTGTGCCAATCAGCTCCTCCAATTCCATCTCCTTCAGCTCGCTGATCACAATGAGCTTTGCAAGGATATCTTTTTCCACCGGAACGACATAGCTTTCTTCATCAGGGCAAAGCTCCCGTACACAAATCTCCAGTCCGTCTGCAATTTTGCAGAGCGTACTTATATCTGCTTCCCGGATACCTGCCAGAATATCCATCAATACATCTTCCCTGACACCGCACCGCAAAGAAAGTTCTGGAATATCCATATCCTGCTCTTCATAATGTTTAAAATTTTATCTCCGGTGCTGTAAACAACGGTCTTTTTCATTTCTGTATTCATTTTTCTGTCTCCTTTTCACTTGCTTTTTCTCGGTGGAAATTCCATCTTGAATTTGTACTGCGAACCTTTGATTTCCTTTCCGTCTTTGATATAAGAATAATCCTCAATCCTCCGGAATCAGGTACGCATCGTAGCTTCCCTTTTTCCCTTTTAATCCTCTCACAAGGGTCTTTTTTCCCTTCAAGCAGACTTTTCATCTGTGTATCGGAAAACGTTGCTCCCATTGCCTTACCCACATTCATGCCGCATTTTTGTTTGCAATACGCACCGAATTTTCCTTTTACTACATCGCTGCCGCATTTCGGGCATTTTCAAGCACTTCCTGCATCGTTCCAAACAAAGACTTATGATCGTCACTGATACTGTGGTAGGTTTGCACCAGCTCCCGCACCATATCTTCAATGCCATCCATGAACTCCTGCATGGTGTATTCGTTTTCAACCAAAGTCAGCGTATTCTCCCAATCTGCTGTAAGCTTCGGGGATTTTACCATATCCGGCAGAACAGTAATGAGCTTCATCCCGTCCTCGGTGGGAAGCATCTGCTTTTTCTCCCGTTTCACAAATCCGTCTTTTACCAGCTTTTCAATAATGTCAGCTCTGGTGGCAGGTGTGCCAAGTCCTTTTCGTCTCCACCTCATCACCCATATCCTCTGCTCCGGCTCGCTCCATTGCCGAAAAGGGAATCTTCAGTATAATGCTTCGGTGGCTGTGTGAAATGCTCGGAAACCTTTGTCTGCTCCACTGCAATCATCATGCCCTCACGAAGCTCCGGCAGCTTCTTTTCTTCCTCGGCATCCGATTTATCCTCTGTGGTCTTATAGGAATTTTTGAAGAAATCATCAAATTCTTTCCATCCATTTCTGCATATCCGTTTTACCGGATACCTTAAACACAATCTCGTTGCAGGAAAACTCTGCCTTTGTGGAATTATAAACTGCTTCTCCCGGTTGCACATAACAGACGATTAGCGACAAGGGATAAGATTTTCATTTCACTCTCAGGAATCACCTTTAAGTCCTGTTTGATGATCTCCATGGTAGGAATGATTGCGTGGTGGTCCGTCACTTTTTGCTGTTCAAAATTCTTTTTAATATCTGGATTGAACATGATATTCTGCTCAAATAACAGAGAATTGAAAATCGCTTCGATCACCATTTTTTGCAGTACCTTCCATGTCATCGGAAAGGTACTGGCTGTCTGTTCTCGGATATGTTACTAACTTTTTCTCATAAAGGCTCTGCGTATATTCCAATGTCTGCTTGGCAGTAAAACCAAACAGACGGTTTGCATCCCTCTGGAGTGTTGTAAGGTCATAGAGCTTCGGCGGTGCTACCCACTTTTTCTTCCTTTACCACGGAATGAAAGAGCCTGTCCGTTTTCACAGGCTCCTGCAATCCTCCCTGCTTCCGTTTTATCACTGATATGCTCCGATACCGCATCCAGACCATTTTCCATGATATGAGCCATATAATAGGCTTCTTTCTTGAAATTCATGATTTTACTTTCACGGTCTACCAGCATGGCAAGTGTCGGTGTCTGCACTCTGCCGACCTTTAATGCCTTGCCACCATACAATACCGTAAAAAGCCTAGTGCCATTGATACCCACAAGCCAGTCGGCTTCCTGCCTGCATAATGCCGAATGATACAAGTTATCATAGTCGCTGTCTGGGCGAAGATTATGGAAACCGTCACGGATAGCACTTTCCTCCATGGAAGAAATCCATAACCGCTTCATCGGTTTTCTGCACCCTGCCATGTTGTAGGTCAGGCGAAAGATCAGCTCACCCTCCCTTCCGGCATCAGTAGCACATACAACGGCATCAACCCTGTCATCATGCATGAGCTTTTTCAAAATCTGATACTGTGCTTTTGTATCACTTTTTCACTTCATGCTGCCATTCCTGCGGAATGATTGGAAGGCTCTCATAGCTCCATTTCTTCCATGCTTCCTCATAGCTTTCCGGCTGTACCAGTTCTACCAGATGTCCCACGCACCATGATACCAGATAGTCATTGCCTTCCAAATAACCGTCCTTACGCTGTGTGGCCCCAAGAACTGCCGCAATGCTCTGTGCCACGCTCGGCTTCTCTGCAATTACAAGCTCCATCTCTATTCCTCCCCGTTTTCTTCATCATTATCGTTGTCACTGTTATCTTCACTGTCATTCTCGCCTGTGTCCTCTGATTCCGTATCATCGCCACCATTTAAGAATGCTTCGTCTGAATCCTGCTCGGCTTCGTCCTCGTCCTCATAATCATAGTCCTCGTCAAGCTCGTCCTCATCTTCATCCTCATCAATGAAGTTTTCCTTTTATCTTCTTAGACTTCACAACATATACCACTCCGATCACAGCTACCGCAGCAATGCCTATTAAAATATATGTAAAGCCGGAACCATCTGCTTTTGCGGTATCCTCTTTCGGCTTACTTCTGTATCCTCCGTGCTTTTTCGGTACTGCCCTCAACACTTTCCGTTCCCTGTTTTTTCTCTCCTGTGGTATCTGCATTATTATTTGACAATGCACTGTCTTTGGTAGGAATTGCAGATTCCAATGCTGCTGAATTTTTCGGAAGTGTCTCGCTGTTATCCGTTGTGGTATTTAACAGGTCATTTTCACTGACTTCGGTAAGGAAATATACCTTTTCATCTTCCCCGTCACGATCAATCACCAGATAAAATACCTTTTCTGATGCAGTCTGGATTGTATAAAATTCCTTGCCTTTTTCAGAAGTCTGGCTGTCACTGCTCTGGTCGGTATCCTTAGAAGTATCTCCCGTACTCGGGGACTGCTTGGCTGATGTTCCTGTACTGCTTGAAGTTGTTCCACTGCCTGTTTGGGAAACAGTATTTCCATTGCTGTCTGTCTTGGTATGGTCTGTAACCTGTGCGGTTGCAGAGCTAGGCTTGGTTGCTGACGCATCCACCGGGAGCTGCTGTGCCGGATCTTTTCATTGCTGTCCTTGTTTTCCGGATCGGTGTAATACGGATTGGCTGTTTTATAGATTTCTGAGGTATTTCCTGCATTATCCATGGCTGAAATCGTGAAATACTGATATCCTGCATCAAACTGTTGCAGACGGATATTCAAAGCACCATTCGTATGGTCGGTAAACTCATAGCCATTGACATAGATTGCCTTGATACCGGAATCCGTATCATGTGCCTGAATACTCAATAGACCATCGCTGACTGCCGCATTTAAGGTAGGCTTCGTAAAATCAAAGCACTTGATATAGCGATTTTTCTCATAGGTCTTGCCCTTCTGGTCTGTGACCTGCACATAAATAGTGCTGTTTTCGGAAATCTCTATGTACATATCCTCGGTAATATCTGTCCAGCTTCCATTCTGCCCGACTTTCGCCTTTACTGTCTGAACGGTAAAATTACCGGAAACTATCGTATCTTCTACTTTGACTATCACCTTAGTGGTATCGTTATGCCACCCGAAGGTGTATTGATTGTGATTTTTACGCTCGGATTGATATAGGTACATTCCTTATAGTTCTTTGCACACACCTCACAATCTTCATCCACCGCATACTGACTGCACTTTTCTTTGCAGGTGCATTTTGCGGCAGGCTGTGTTTCTTCAGACGAATCTTCTGTTGTGCCTTCTGTGGAATTTTCCATCTTTCCCTCTCCGGTATCTGTTCCTGAATTTTCTTCCCTGCCATTGCCGGGTGTAACTGTATTTTTCTGCGTCACTTGCACTTTCCGTTTTCTGCTCGGCAGTATCCTCCGCATGAACCTCTATCGTATTTGTCCTGTTGGCAAAAAATGCCCCAATCGGCATACAAAAAGTATTGCCGACAGCATAAGGGACACTACCGCCCTAGCCGATAATTTCCTGTTTTTCATTGATTGAAACCTCCTTTTCCTGTTCCCGTTTCTGTAATAAATTTCTGACTTCATCCTCACTGAGCTTGTTTAACATCTGCAAACGCTCCGATGAGATTTTATATTTTCGTATGATCTTCATGGCTTCGGCATCCTCCGCCATCTGTTTCTGTTCTGCAAGGTCTTTTTCCTTTGCCTGTAATGCTGTGCTATCTGTTCTCTCTGACCTTTTTAAGCTGTCTCTTTCGTCATCGTTCCTCACTGACAAAAATAATTTTAATTTCCTGATAATCTTCCAAACGCATAAAATGGCTCTGCCAATAGGACGAATTGATTGAAGCGTAACTGATTGGATCACCGCAATGCACCATGACACCGTTTCCGCAGTAGATACCCACGTGTGTAACCGGTACGCCCGCATTGTATGTACCTGTAAAAAAGATAATATCCCCCGCCTTTGCATCTGCCGCTGATACCGGAGTACACTGGTCATAAATGCCCTGTGCTGTGGTTCTTGGCAGGTTATGTACGCCACTGTTTGAAAATACCCAGCATACAAAACCGGAACAGTCAAAGCTGGTGGACGGACTGAGCCTCCACCATACATGGGATAGTCTAAATATCTCGCCGCTTCTTCCATAAGTGCCTGCACGGTTGCATCATCATAGGATTCCGGCGGTATCACATTTGCCTCCGCCGCTTCCGCTGCCCGGCGTTTCGCCATACAGCGTATCCGTGCCTGCTTCAAAATAAAAAAGAGGGTTATAATATTCCCCCTGATACAGACATTCGATATGTAAATGACTTCCGGTACTGCTTCCCGTATTCCCTGTTGTTCCGATCACATTTCCATGCGTCACGCTCTGTCCTGCCCGGACATTTAAGGTATCCATGTGGGCATATTTTGTGCATAGCCTTTTTCATCTTCAATCACTACATAATTTCCGTAATAGCTGTCATAAGTTGCGGTCAGTTACTGTCCCGTCCATCGCCGCATATACGGTTGTTCCGGTAGGTACTGCAATATCTACGCCCCGATGTAACTGTTCCTGCCCTGTGACCGGATTGATACGCCAGCCATAATAACTGCTCACATAGTTGTACCAATATAAATCAACCGGGGCTTAAAAACTGCTGTGTCAGCCGTGGGTCTGGTTATAAAAAGCAAGATTTCTCTCTGTCCTCATTCATGCGTCCGGCAACTACTACGATTAAATCTTTTGCTGTCAGGGTCACTTCCAGAATGGTTACGGTATATTCCTCTTCCACTTCATACTCGTATTCCTCTTCTGTTGTTTCCCCCGTAACCGGGTCTGTTACCGTATGAGTGCCTGTTTTTGTTACCGTCCTTGTCCTCGTTTCCTCTGTAGGATTTAGTGTCAACTCATACATTTCATCAAACAGATATTCTATTTCTGCCTGTACCTCACTTGCAGTAAATTCCGTATGGACTGCCGACAGATAGCTGATCAGTGCAAATGGGTCATGCCCGATAGATGCCAGATTATAACGGTACTCATCATAATCCGGATAAGTGGTTTCTATGGCATCAATCTCTTTTGCAATTCTTTTCCAGTTCAGAAAAAGCTAAATCTGCCGCATCTATTTCTGCCGGAACGCTCATATAACTTCCTGCCAGCGTGGTACTGATTCCTCCGGCAAACATCGCCCCACAGGAAGATACTGCTGTCATAATCATCACAAGAAGCAAAAAAACCCTCCTGTGATAAGCAGAAGCGAAACATTTTTTTGATGCAATCTCCTGTATCTTTCTGGCTGCCGCTGTAAAAAAAGATTCCCGGACTTCGCCGCTGTTTCCTTTGCGGCTTTCGCTGTCTGTCCCGCCCGTCTTGCTTTTTGCATATTCCCGTTTGATACGCTGCTTTTGCAGTCTTTTCTGCAACTGCTTCTGAATGGTCTTTTCCTGCATTTCCGGATTTTCTTCTCAAGAACTTCTGATAACGCAAATTGACCTCTTTCTGCATCTGCTTTTTTCTCCATCGCTTTGCGCTTTCGCTCTCCGTCTTTCCGTTTTCCCTTTGTAATGCCCTTTGAAAAAGCGGTAAACATCTTCCCCGCTCTGCTCTGTCTTGTGGGCAGCCTCCACACCGGAATTTTCTTTCTCCACTTCTGGCAACCTTACTATGGGCAAAATTAGAAGATTCCATTCCCACCCTGCCAGCCGCAGTCTTTTTACCGGACTGTCCGGTTTGAATGGTTTCTCTTTTTTTACAGAAGTCAATACATACTTTGTTCTGCCCGTCTTTTCATCAAAAACACGCTCCAGAGAATACTCCGTTTTCTTTGGAATCTTCTTTCTTGCAGCTTCAGTCTTTTTTCTGGCTTTCTCCGCTTTTTTCCTTTTGCAGTCGGTCTAACTTTTTGCTTCCATGAAATTCCGGTTCTGCCTCTTCGGTAAAGGTAGTGTCCTTTGTCTGAAATCCTGTTCAAAATCAAATTGCTTTACTCGCTCCCGGCTCTTTATCTCCCGCCTTTGATGATACCTGCCCTTTTTCTGTGACGAATGATAGGTGTCCCTGTGGCGGTAGTCATCGCTGGCAATTTTTCTACCCTGCTCCTCTGCGGCTTCCTCCGTAAAAAGTGCTGTCCGGCTGCATAAAATCGCTTTTAGACTTCTCTCCGGCTTCTGCTCCCTCGGACTTTTGGACATTCTGTCCAGAAGCATCTGCTTTCTGATACTTCTTTGTATTTTTCGACCTCTGGACATCGTGTCCAGAAGTGGTATCTGCATCTCTCGGCTGATATGCTGCGGATTTTTTACCTTTACCCTCGTTTGCTTTCTTTGGAATTTCTCCGGTAAAGGTTTTTTTCTCCTGTGCAAATGCAGCCGGTTTCTGTTTCTTTTTTCTCCGCCACTACTCATTTACCTCCTGCCTTACACTTTCCTCTGGTTTGGTATTCATAACCGCAAAGGTCTTGGTATCTACCGGATATTTATCTACGAACGGAATAACCACGTTGTCAAACAGAATCAGTCCGCACCCCGGCTCGGAATTGGTTACATGGGCAAGCTGTTTTTCTGACAATCCCAGCTTATCTGCAAGGCTTGCCTGATCCTTTGCATTTTGATTCAGGAGATATACAAAATCGGAATTGCCGAGGATTCCCTCGATTTCCTCCGACTCAGAAAATCGCCCACGTTCTGCGTCAAACCCGTCGGAATACCGCCCCACTTTCTGAAACGCTTCCAGATTTCCACGGAATAGATAGCTGTCTGCTTCTCCTTCAGAAGAAGGTGGAACTCATCACAGTAATAGCGGGTAGCAATCTTTCGCTCCCTGTTCTGCGATACCCTGTTCCAAACCGCATCCTGCACGATTAACATACCCAGCTCTTTCAACTGGTTTCCCAAATCTCTGATGTCAAAGCACATGATACGATTGCCGCTGTCTACGTTGGTCTGGTGGTTGAAGTAATTCTGGGAACCATGCACATACAGCACAAAGGGAGTTTGCAATCCGTTCTGCCTTTTTGTTCTTATGCTCTAACAGGGCATTATAAATCTTCCAGCATAGGCATATTCTCCGGTACGGGATTTTCAAAATACTTGTCATAAATATGACGGATACATTCGTCGATGATACCTTTCTCATCATTCTCCAGACCGTTCTTGCCACCTGCGATCAGGTCACATAATGTTATGATAAAATCGGATTTCAGCTTTAAGGCTTCCTTATCCCCCTTATGGCTCAAGCTGAATATCCATCGGATTTAGATAGTCTTTGGAATTGGTGGCAAGCCTTACCACCTGTCCGTGCAAGTGCAGCTACAAGGGCAAAATACTCGCCCTCCGGATCGCAGACCACAATATCGTCCTTTGTCATCAGGAAAACAGCTTAAGAATCTCACGCTTTGCACTAAAAGACTTACCACTTCCGGGTGTTCCAAGATCACTCCGTTTGGTGTACGAAGCCTTTTGCGGTCTGCCATGATCATGTTGTTGGAAAGGGCATTTAAACCATAATAGATTGCCGGAGCTGGCATAAATAATTCCTGCGTACAGAATGGTACTAAGATAGCGGTGCTTTTTGTGGAAAGAGTACGCTCAATTCCCGTATCATTGCACCCGATTGGTGCCGATGCCATAAGGCCCTGCTCCTGCAAATACTGCAAACATCTGAGGTCACAGTTTGCCTGCTGAATAATACCGGACACTCTCTGCATTAAGCTCTCCAGTTCCCGCTTGGTTCTGCCATAACAGGTAATAAGGAATGTCATGTTGATCATCTTCTGGTTGCTCGTATTCAAATCATCGAGAAATTCCAGCGTGTCCTTTTCATAAGTCACGATGTCTGTTGGAAGAATATCCATATCGTAACCGACCTTCGGACTGCCTTTTTCTGCTCCTCAATCTTCATCTTCTGGATATTGGAAATGACCGCTTTTAACTTCTTGATTGCCTTTACCGGATCTTCCGTCTGCATGTGCATGGAAATCGTAAGATTAGCATCAATATCCAGAAGATGCTTGATCAGCTCGTCCGTAAACTTCGGTGCGATAATATCCAGATAGGACACACAGCCATACATATTTCCCGACTTAAAGCGACTCGGATAGCGGAAATCAAATCCCGGCGGAGCGATGTAATCCTTCACCACTTACCCGACTCCGCCAAATCCTTAAATGAAAAACGGAAAGGCTCCATAGTATCCTGATTAAAATACTCATGCAGGATGCGCAGTCGTTCCTTTCCGTCCAGTCCCCTCGCAAGGGTTCCTAGTTGTTTAAGTTTTTAATCACATCTTTTTCAATGTTGTTAAGGCGGCTCTTGGCTTCTTGTAAAGCCGTTGCTTTCTACACCAAAAAATCAGATACTTTGATTTGATGATACCGTTGTTTCCCTTTGCCGCCTGCTTCTTTAACATCTCCGTGTATTCCTCACGAATATCATCAAAATCATCTGCCTGCAATGGAATGTCAAACTGGTCAATTAAGCGTCTGCTCGTTAACCTGTCGGTTGAACAGGAACAGCTCAAATTTAATAGACGGGTCAAAATAATTGATAAGCCTGCTGTATTCCTCCAGTATTTCCCCCTTATCCTCGATTTCCAGCAGGTCATAATTTATATCTAAAACTCCACCATTTTCGTATAAAAGCCAGAAGTGACCTGACAGATACCGTCCCGGTACATCTTCTGAAAGGTAATGGTCTTCTGTGCTGTGGTGGGCTTTTCTGCGTTTTTATTCGTTCCGGCAAGCATGTGTTTTAACTCCGCAAGCCTTCTCCGCTCCACAAAGGTCAGAACCCCCGGCTTCGTGTTTTTTTCTCTTTTTTCTTATGTCTGTCCGGCTTTTCTGCCGCCTGCTTTTTCTTCAAGTTTACGCACCTCCTCCTTTTATACGCTCTGTTTCTTCTAATCTTCTGTAAATATTTTCTGATTTGTAGGGACGAATCCCCGGTGTGAGGAATTTCTGCCTTATCATAAAATACAGAATCTTCTCTGCCGGAAATCCGTCCTTCTCATACATTGCCAGAAAGAAAAAAGGCAGCATGACCGCTACCATCAAAAGTGCCGATGCCTGTGTGCCGATAAACCCTTTGTAAAATGTAAAAAAGGGAATCCCTACCGCACCTGCACGCAGTGACCTGTTCCACCTCCGGGATGGGTTTGAGATTAAAATGAATTTCGATAGAAATGTGTCTTGTTTTATCTTCGTCAATGCGCTCATGCACGACGATTTCTTTGATTAAGCGGTTGAGGGTGGCTGCGTCCAACTCTGTGATGTTGGCATATTCCTGAATGGCTTCCACCCATTGTTTTGCGTCATTGGCAAGCTGGACTTCATCGGACAGCCGCTTTCTGCCCTCGGACACTTTTGTTTTAAGCTCCGTCTGCTCGGTCTGTGTCTTTTCCAGCATGGTGTTGAAGTTCTGCTCACTGATACGCCCTGCAATCATATCTTCATAAAGCCGCATTACCATTTTGTCCAGAACCTCAATCCGTTCCTCGTCCCTTGTAAGGGAGCGTTCCATTGCTTCCCGCTGTTCCCGCTGCTCGGCTTCACAGGTATTGGTCAGGCGGTCGGCAACCGCTTCCCCGTCCATCAGGGCGGCTCTGGCACATTCCCGGATTTTCCGCAGCACATGGCTGTAAAGGGTGTCATAGTCAATCCGGTGCTGGGTGCAGTGGTTCTTTCCAAAGGCATTGTAGGTCTTGCAGGAGTAAATCTGCTGGGGATGTTTTGCGTTTGTGTAGCGTACCGTCAGAGACTTCCCACACTCGCCGCATTTTATCAGTCCGGCAAACAGGCTGATTTCATTGGTCTGCCCCGGACGCTGGCGGGATTTCAGCTTGTTCTGCACAATATCAAAGCTCATGCGGTCAATCAGCGGTTCATGCTGTCCCTCCACTACAATCCAGTCCTCCGGCTTCTTTTCCCCAATCGTGCCGATTTTGAAACGGTAGTCCTTTTTTCTGGGAAGCAATCGCCCCGGTGTAAACGGGATTCATCAAAAGGTCTTTGATAACGGAGAAGTCCCACATATACCGCCCGTTTTCCGGGTCTTTCTTTTCCCATTTGGTGCGGGTATTGCGAAGCCCCCGTTCCCGGTTCCACCATGTGGGGCAGGGGATTTTTTCTTCCTCCAGCCGTCTGCGGATATAGTTCGGACCATGACCGTTCAGGGCATATCCGAAAATCAGCCGCACAATCGGGGCGGTTTCCTCGTCAATGAGCAGATGGTTTTTGTCCTCCGGGTCTTTCCGATACCCAAACGGGGCAAGACACCCGGTAAACTGTCCTTTCTGCGCTTTCAGAAGATAAGAGGAATGGACTTTCTTGGAAATATCCTTGCTGTACATCTCGTTCAGGATATTCTTGAACGGGGCAATGTCGTTGTTATCACGCAGGGTGTCGATACCGTCATTCATGGCGATATAGCGGACACCGTTTCTTGGGAAAAAGTCCTCAATCAAATGCCCGGTTTGCAGATAATTCCGCCCCAGTCGGCTGAGGTCTTTCGTGATGACAAGGTTGATCTGCCTGCGCTCAATGGCTCTCAACATTCTCTGTAAATCAGGACGCTCCATGTTAAGACCTGTGAAGCCATCGTCCTGATAGACTGCCACAACCTCCCATCCCTGCTTTTCGCAGTATTTTTCCAGCATATCACGCTGGTTTGCGATACTGGCACTTTCGCCTTGCAGGTCATCGTCCTTTGACAGTCTGCAATAGACCGCCGCACGATAACCCCCGGCAAGTGCCGAACCGATTGTTCTGTATTCCATTTCGTTCATCATAGCCATTTACCCACACAATCCAGACGGTATCTGGCTCTTTTGAACCTCATCTTCATTATACTTCAAATCTTTCTTTTTAGCAAGATATTCTTTCGTATTTGTCTTGCCATATTTCTGGGAAATCAGGCTGACGAACACATCGGTGGCATCCAGTTCCCCGTCAAACACCGTTGTCACATGAATCTCTGTTTTGTTTTTTGCCATAGGCAGTTATCCTCCATACATGAAAATAGCCAGACAGAGGGTGTCGGCAACGAAGTCCGGCAACGGGCTTCAAAAGACCTTGCAAACAATCTCAATCTGGCGGTGGTTACTATTTATACTTTTCTTTTATTTTTCTGTTGTTTTGGTTGTCATAGGGGAGAAAAGCCCGGATATACGGGTTTTCCCCGGCAACCGGCTCGGCAACGGGATAGCAACAGGGGGTGCAACGGGCGGTCATTTTCAGAATGGAAGCTCCATCTGTTCTGTGACCTCCACAAAACCATCCATCGTTTTTTCAGACGGGTTGCCGGAGTCCGTTGCCGGGTTTTCACGCTCCCAGCCCTTTTGTCTGCCATATTCGGAAAACATTCTTGGGTTCGGGAAGTACCGCCAGCCGGAAATGCACTGGTTCATAATCTCGTTGATTTCCCGGATTTCCCATTGCTTCGGCTCGTCAAAGGCATGGTTTAAGGCTTCCTTGTAGAGCTGCTTGGAACAGACCATGCTCCCGGTGTACTTATCAAGATACGCCTGTATCATTCCGGCTTTGGTGTCCTCCGGCATAAAATCCCGCTGGTGTTCTTTGAGATACCGCTGCATGGCAGGGCTGAAAGCCAGCTTGAACCTGCCGCTTCGGTAAATCTCCATAGCTTCTGCCCACATCTGCCCGATATAGGCTCTGGAAGCAGCTTCGTCCTCCAAAATGTGAACCTCGGCTTGCTCCGGGTACACCATGACCGGGATAAAGCGGCGGTTGCCGGAACGGTCAAGGGGGAGGAAGTCAAGGAGCATTGGAAGTGCCGCCAAACACGCACTGACGGGGGCGGTCTGCCGGGTGGGTTTCATAAGGTATCTTGTAGACCTCTTTCTGCCGGCTTAAAAACGACTTGATTTCTTCGATGCTCTTGGCGTTTGCGGTTGCCATCATTTCCGACATTTCGATAATCCAGTGACCTTGCAGCTTGCGGTACACGTTATCATCGTCCAACTTCCGCAAATCATCGGAGAACCACTCGTCCCGGACTGCCAGCAGACGGAAGAAGGTGGACTTGCCAGCCCCCTGACCGCCTACCAGACACAGCATGATTTCAAATTTGCATCCCGGCTGAAAGGCTCGTGAGATAGCACCCAGCAGGAACAGCTTCAAGGCTTCATAGGTGTAATCGTCCACATCAGCTCCCAGAAAGTGCCGCAGACAGAAGCGGATGCGCTCAGTCCCGTCCCATGCAAGGGTATTCAGAAAATCCCGGATGGGGTGGTACTTATTCTCATTCGCCACAATCCCGATGGCGGTTTCAATCTTTTTCTCACTGGTAAGCCCATAGGTTTCCTCCAGATAGAGAAGCAGATACTTCATGTCCGTATCGGTCAGGGCTGTGCTTTCTCTGTGAAAGCCGATGGGCTTTATGATGTCCTTTCGGTCGGTCAGGATGTTGTAGGCGATTGCCCCGGCAAGCACAGGGTCACGCTGGAATACGGTCAGGCAGTTCCGTATGCTCTGGCGGACACCGCCTTTTTCGGTGGTTTCCAGAGTTGCCTTTACTTCCTCAACGCTCTGGGGCGGCTGCATGGCGTTCATGGTGTTTTTTAGTTCTTGCTGCGTCTGCGGCGGCAAGCTCTGCCATTCGCTGTTCAAGCTGTATCACATCCTTTCCGTAGTCCATAATCAAAACCGCTTTTTCCTCTGTCTCCCCGAACAGCAGCACATCCAGCAGATATTCCACATGGGCTTGCTTCTGCAAGGCTTCCACGAACCGAGGATGAACGGCGTCCTCCGGGGAGTGCGGGGCATAATCTTTTCTCCATGCCATAAGCAAATGGAGATAGTCGGCAAGAATACGAAAGCAGCGGCTCTTGGCTTCCTGAAACTGTTCCTCCGGGGATTTCTGCCGGGGCTTGGGCTTTTTTACCTTTCCCGGCGGCTTCCAGTCCTCATAGGAAAGCCCAAAGTCACTTGCCAGCTGTACGGCGGCTTCTTTCTTTCCCAGCCCATACAGGGCGGCGGCAAAATCAATCACATCCCCATCTGCACCACATCCGAAGCAGTGGTAACGCTTGTCCAGCTTCATGCTGGGGGTCTTATCGTTGTGGAACGGGCAGCAAGCCATCCCGTTCCTGCCTACATGGATTCCGTAATGCTCCGCAGCCTGTCTTGTTGTAACGGACTGCTTCACAGCTTCAAATACATTCAAATCTATCCCTCCTTGAAAATAAGAAAAGCACCTGACATTCTCTGATTGAAAATGGCAAGTGCCTGTTAAAGTTCCATATCCTGTTGTCTGTGTTTTGCCGCCGGGGCAGTTCTTTGTGCTTTTTTCTCGTCAGCCTTATCCTGCAAGACTTCTTTGAGGGGCTGTTTCTTGGGCGGCTCTTTGCTTTCCTCTGTGCCGGGGTGTGGCTTTCCGTACCCAGTAGCGGATGTCCCGCAGCTTCTTCAAATCAGCCTGTACCTCGGTCAGCGGTATTTTCAGGGCTGCAATTTCGCTGAGAAGCGTTTCCTGCTCCTCTTGCAGCTCCTTTTGGGTACTGTCCTTATCGTCTGGGTGCTTGGCAAGGTAGGCGGCGGCTTTCGCATACCGGGCAACCTCCGGGTGTTCCTGTTTGAATTTCTCCTTTGTTTTCTTAAAAAATATCTTCTGGTACTTCTCATAGACAGGCTTACATTCCTTGCAGTCTGTCCGGCTGGCAAGAATCCCGTCAATCACTTTGCTGCGGGCTTCCTTTGGCTTCATCTGATTGCGGTAATCTGCGGCTGATTTCCCGGACGCTTCCAGAAACGCTTCTAAGTCCTCCACAGTGGAAAGTCCCTTTTGCCGGAGATAGGACAGGGCTTCGCTGACTGCCTTTAAGTCCTGTGAAGTCCCCACGGTTCTGTCCAGCCCTTGTCCAGTCCCTCCGTTCTTCCTTTCGTATCTCCATATACTTCATCAGCAGATTGGGAAGAAGTGTCGCTTCCTCCGCCGTCTTTTGTGCAAGCAGCTCTTTCCGTTTTTCGCCCAGCTCGGTAATCCAGCCTTTGAGGTTTTGGATAAGCTGCCGGATGGACTTCATCAGACTATTGGCGGCTTTGATTTCTCGGTTCAGATTTCCGATGTTCGTCTGAATCCCTCGCTTTTCCATCTGCCGGACAGCAGCCACCCTTCATGGACGGTAGGGATAATATCAAGCCCCTGTCTTTCATAAGAACGGAGATCCACCCGCTCCGGGCGGTTGTTGGCTTCCAGATAGCGGTTCTGGATGATCTCCCATTCATGCCGCCAGATTTCACAATACTTGCGGTCGTTCCAGTCAACCGTATCTTCCTTGTGACTTTTCCACCTGCCAGATGGCAGCTTTATCCGTTCCCCATTCTCGTCAAGGTCATAAACCTTGCGGCTCTTGGGAAGCCATTTCCCATGTTCATCCATTGCCCGCATAGTGAGCATGACATGAGCGTGGGGATTGTGTCCCGGTGGCTTGGGGTCATGGATGGCAAAATCAACAATCATGCCTTTGGAAACAAAAAACTCCTGGCAAAACTCCCGGACAAGGGCGGCATACTGGTCAGGCGGTATCTCTCTGGGGATGGTAAGCACCCACCGCCTTGCAAGCTGGGAGTTCCATTGCTTCTCCACCGCTTCGGCGGCGTTCCACAAGGTATTGCGGTCTGCATATTCCTGTGGGGCGTTAGGTGGGAGCAGGATTTCATTGTGGACAATACCACGCTTTTCCGGGTAGTGCTTCACTTGCTGGTCGTATTCACAGAACAGCCTCCTTCCTGTGGTTGATTGGATTGGATGGGGTTGGTGGTTTACCACCTCATTTTGGGCAGAAAGAAAAGCAGGAAACCGTTATATGATTTCCTGCTCGGTGTGCCGCTGATAGGCGGCGGGTATTCGGTTGTAAAAGTTCGGGACAAGTTGGCCCGATGATGGAAAAAGATTGGCAAACTGGAATTTTACAGTGCCTTTTTAGGGCAATTCTTTACACATTCCATGCAAAGAATGCATTCTGTTCCATTTTTTCGTTTTCTCGAATTATCTGTTACATCAACATCCATTGGGCACACACTTTTACACTTTCCGCATGATATACATTTTTCCTCATCACATTTGATACGCAATAAAGAAAAATAGCTTGCAGGTTTTAAGAATACAGTGACTGGACAGATATATTTGCAAAACGCTCGGTTATCCTTAAATGCAAAAGCAAGAGCAATTCCGATTGCATAATAAAGGATATTTCCAATCAGGAAACACCAGAACATGATGCGTTCAAGATTACCCACCTGAAATAAAAACAGCGAGGCTACGAAAATCAGAGATACAATAAAAGTAAAATATCGTATTCTCTCCAATTTCTTTTTGCGAGAAGTCTGTGGAATCTTGTATGGAAGAAAATCCAAAACCATAGCAGTCCAACAAGCATATCCACACCATCCTCTTCCAAAGATCAGTGGACCAAATATTTTTGCAACCGCATAATGTATTGTCGCTGCTTCAAATACCCCTGTAAACAGATAATACCAAAAGCCCTCTATCTGCATATTCTCGTTACAAATTAGCCCCAGATAAACAACCATATATAAGCCGATTAACAGTTGAACAATGCGTCTGGCATGTTTAAATTCTATCTGGAAGAGCAGCAATCCAATAGCTATTACTGTACCTATGTATGAGAAATTAAACAAATAAAATAGATTGTCCTTTGTCAGCCAAAGAATTACTGCTATAACTTCAAATATCACCCAAAATCCCAGGGAGATATACCATTTCTTATTTTTAATTTTCAATTAGTTTTCCCCGTAAATTCCAATTTCTCGTTGACTTCATTATACCTCATTCATCCAGAAAAATATAGCATGGCTTCTGTAAAACTTGCTGGACGGGAACAGCTTGCAGCGCAAGGTGTTCCCGGGCGGCAAGTCCGCAAAGGGGTAGCTGGCGCAGCCAGCGCAGGGGAAGTGTAGCGTCCCCTGTGATGATTGGAAGCAGACCGCAACGGTGCTGAAAATCATCCGCTTTCCGGCAGGAAGCCCCCGGAGGGCGCAACGCACCGGCTCTGACCGGTGTATAGTTGCGCCCTTAGTAAACTCCTAAGGGGTTCCCCGGCTACCCTCCGTTTCACAGTTTTTCCGCAACAAGTTCCTTCATGCCATTTTTGGAAAATGTCTGTTTCAGAATGTCCATGACATCATCGTCTGTCAGGCGTTCCGGCCTTGCAGAAAACTTTCCAGCATACCGCCTCTGGTACAGAGCCGGTGCGTCCGTTCCTTCCGGGTAAGCTGCTTTAACTGGTGTTCCAGTGCCTTTTTTCATCATTGATGGCCCGCCGCAGTCTTCTTTTTCGCTTTTTTGGCAAGCTCCTGATTGAGCTTTTCCAGCTTTTCATTATCAGGCAGGGCAGCGTCCTCCTTTCCCGGTATCAGCAGCGTGTAAATCCGGTTTGGTTCTCCAACGCCCTGGCGCACCCGCATGATAAGTCCGGCGGTTTCCAGTTCATTCAAAGAACGCTTGACCGTCATGGGGCTGCGGGACAGGACTGCGGCAATGGCTCTGTGATGGGGAAGCGGACAAACAGGATCCCGTTCTCGTCCTCCTCCCTTTGGATAGCAGGGTGGCGTCCAGCATCCGGCATACATGACCTTTGCGGTGCTGCTGACCGGAAATCCTCAACGCTGGCTGGGAAATGGCATACAGGGCGGCAGAATGGTGTGTCTATCGTCATAAATTCAAAATTCCATTTAGTGTGTTTTCTCCTTTCGCTTTGCTCGTTTGGATAAATAACGGGCAGTCAATCACAACAGCCCGGAAGCTCTGCTTGCACCCATGCTGGCATTTCCGGCATAGGTCGTTGTAGGTGACACGCCCCCGGTCATTGAGGAAGAAGGAAAGCTCCAACTTCCGTTTTTGCTCATTCTCGGCATAGTGCCTCCTATCATAGAAAATCCGCCCATTTCAGCCGTCCGGGGAACAGGCGGATAAAGGTTTTGGTGTATGGTTTCGGGGCGATTTTCGGAAAATACGGCCATAGAGCCGCTTTAAAATGCCCCATAGTATCAGCGGACAGGGCAGACTATCCCTATCCGATTTGTCGTGTTTGGGTAGCGTTTTGGTATCAGTTCTGCCGGGTTGTCCCCTGCTGTCGTTCCTGCCCCTGAATCTCACAGCGGCGTTTCGTTCCCGTTGGTACGCTCGCTGCGGTCAAGTTTCCTCCATTTCCTTGCCGCAGGTCGTTGCGCTACATCGCCGGGGAGCATATCCCATCAGGCCGGTCATTCGATTGGAAATAATCCATCGATGAACTGACTTAATCATAGCTCATTTTTGAACCCTTTCCCGTATGTCCATAAAATAGGAAAACCGCCCCAAAATCGAAAAATTCCACGATTTCGGAACGGTATATGGTATAATAAGGAATAACAGCGGCAGCCAGCCGCAGGAAGGAGCGATGTGTTTATGAAAACCCGCATTTCCGTACAGGAACGCCTGAAAGATTTACGGGTGGAACGGGGCTTGAATCTGGAAGAACTGGCACAGGAAACCGGCATTTCAAAATCAGCCCTCGGCAGTTATGAAAACGACAACGACGAATACAAGGAAATTAACCACGGCAGCCTGTTGAAGCTGGCAGACTTCTATCAGGTGTCGGTTGACTATCTGCTCGGCCTTACCAATAATCGGAGATATGAAAACACCCCGATAGAAGAATTACATTTGAGTGATGAAGTCGTGGAACTGCTGAAAAGTGAACGCTTCAATAACCGGCTGCTGTGTGAGATTATCTCCCATGAAAAATTTAAGGAATTGCTGGCAGACGCAGAAATCTATGTGGACGGGATAGCAACCATGCACTTCCATGACACAAACAGCTCACTGGCTGCTTTACGGGCTATGGTACTGGAAGAACACCCCGAAGCTGCGGCAGACCGGGCAATCAAAGTGTTGGAAGCCTGTCAGATAGAGGAAGAAGATTTTTTCTGCCATGTGACGCACAAAACATGGGACGTCATTCTCCATGATATACGCAAGGCGCACGAAAATGACAGCGAAAGTGCGCCGGATACCACGCCTGCCGATGAACTTATACGGGAAGTACAAAAGGCCATGCAATCTCCGGGGGACAGGGTTCAGCAATTCACGGAGATATTCTGCAAGGCGTTCCGGCTCAAATACAAGCGGCTCTCACAAGAGGAACGAAGCCTTTTGAAAAAGCTGTTCAAGAAATCCCCGCTGATAAAACAGTCTGGTATGAACTTCCGGCGCAGGCCGTGGAAATAAAAACAGCCGTTGTAGGATTTTGTTCCTACAGCGGCTGTTTTTATTTATGAATCTTCTCCAACAAAAGACAGGATATTTTCATCAGTTTGTAATGTAATTGTTGCGCTTTCTGAATCATCAGAATAAACTCTTGTTCCATATACGCCTGTAACAGGCTCCTCTAAATTTTCAAAAGTTAATCCGAGTTTCGAAGAAGAATTGTCAATCTTTTCAAGCGAATATGTACCTGTCCATTCTTGTTTATGAGTGTTATCTGTTAAGATAAAACTTTTTTCTTCAAAACTCAATGTCAAATCCAATACTGGTATGTCATCATGCACTGAACCTGAGAATAACATATTACCATCTAAATCAGTAATAAATTCTAAAGACCAGTTATATGATGATACCGACCGAGTTTGGGAAGAATCACACGAACATAAGCCTACACACACATAAAAAAACATACGCATATTGCCAATAACCGTTTCATTTTACCTATTACCAACCTTAATTCACAACTGTTTTGCATTTAATTAGGGAAGTGTCACAGGGTAAGAAATAGCGAAAGCTCCACCGCCTGCCAAGGCATTATTAGCGGTAGCAACACCAGAAACAGAAACCGTTCCCTTATCTCCGCTATTACCTGTTCTTCCAGTATCCACATCAGTTTCGATTGTTTCTTCACCGTCGGCTAATTCTGCAAATGCCGTATTGGTGGATTTTTTGTTCATAAGCACATTAACTGTACCAGTCATACCAGTGAACTCCGGTTTTGGAGATTCATACCACGGTACATACAACTTCACATGAACTTGAATCCCATCATCCTCATCATAAGTTGCATAAGAGTTAATACGAACATTAGCGACTGCTCTTTTGGTGACACCATCGGAAATCATAACATCGGTTAAGTATCCGTCATATTCTCCAATGACTACCGGCTGTTGAGTATCCGTTATTTCCGTTGTTGTTTCCGCTGCAAAAGCAGGAACCGCACTCACAGAAAAAAGCATACAAAACGCTACCAACGAGGTAAACAATCTTTTACTAAATTTTTTCATAAACAATGCTCCTTTCTAAAATGACCAGAACCTACATTTTTTGTATTCAGTTATTGGCAATATGCTACTAACCTGCAAGCACACTCTCAAATCATAAAATGTTTCAAATGTACTTGTTTTATTTTATGATAGCACTTATTTACATTGGGTACAATAGAAAATATACACCATTAAAATTTAATTTTTTGTGCAAATCGAATCAAATATAAAATTATATCGCTTTAGATATTGTCCTGTTCTAATTTAATCACATTCATAATACCACAATTCAAGGATTCACAGATACGAACCAGCGTTTCCATGCTGATATTTTTCCCTTTTCCCATATTAGCAATCATATTTGTGGTAAGACCGGCGGCAATCCGCAAGTCCTCTTTTCTCATAGCAGAAATCTTGCGTTTCCACAATATTTCTTGACTACACCGCCGGTTCCGTCTGG
>VOFG01004578.1_pt1 | contig 49803 bp, 66 predicted proteins | sample 5384171 | NCBI WGS metagenome assembly VOFG01 (sample SAMN12384726, study PRJNA508395) | human gut metagenome | isolation source: healthy gut F | host: Homo sapiens
ATCAGTATGCTGATTCAGTTACGTATTGCTCCGCAGAAGCACGCTACCGTTGACATCGGCATCCAACATGAAGAAGGCCATCGCGCAGATCCTCGTTGACGAAGGCTACATCAAGAGCTTGCCGTCGTGGATGACGGTAAGCAGGGCACCATCCGCGTGACCCTGAAGTATCCGGGTAACAGAAGGTTATCCGCGGGATCAAGCGCGTGTCCAAGCCCGGTCTGCGTATCTACGCAAGCTGCGAGACCTGCCAGGTGATGAACGGTCTCGGCATTGCCATCGTCTCCACCTCCAAGGGCATCCATGACGGACAAAGAAGGCTCGCACCCTCAACGTGGGCGGCGAAGTCACCTCGCGTTCGTCTGGTAAGGAACGGAGGTGCAAAGAAATGTCAAGAATTGGTAGAATGCCGGTTGCGATCCTGCCGGTGTCACGGTTACGGTCGCGGAAGGCAATGTTGTCACAGTCAAGGGCGCCCTGGGAACCCTGACAAAGAACCTCAGTCCCATGATGGACATCAAGGTCGAGGGTGGTCACGTCCACGTCACCCGCCCCAACGATGAAGCGGAGATGCGTGCGCTGCGGTCTGACCCGCGCGCTGCTGCACGATATGGTCGTCGGTGTGTCCGAGGGCTATAAGAAGGTGCTGATGATCGTCGGCGTCGGCTATAAGGCAGTCAAGCGGGCAATAAGCTCATGCTGTACCTGGGTCCTCGCTCATGTCCCGTGACCGGGTCTGCCGCAGGATAAGTTCATCATGGAGGATACCGACACCTGCCGGCAAGCTGGAGGTTCCCTCTCTGAGGACGAAATCAGAAGCAGGGGCATCGACAAGATGACCACCGAGGAAAGATCAGCTCCAGCCTTATCATCGTCGTCAAGGGCGTTGACAAGCAGGAGGTCGGTCAGACGGCTGCGGTCATCCGCGGCAAGAGACCCCCCGAGCCGTACCATGGCAAGGGCGTGCGCTATATCAACGAGTCTGTCCGCCGCAAGGTCGGTAAGACCGGTAAGTAAATGAGGGGAGTGCAACAGTATGGTGACGAAAAAGGATTCTAACCAGGCGCGTCTGAAGCGCCACATCCGCATCCGGAGCAAGATCTCCGGGACGGCTGAGCGCCCCCGCCTGGCAGTGTACCGTTCCAATGCGAACATCAGCGCCAGATCATCGACGATGTGAAGGGCGTGACCCCTGGTCGCCGCTTCCACCTACGGCGCCGGCTTTACCGCCAACGGCGGCAACAAGGCGGCAGCCCGCGAGATCGGCAAGCAGCTTGCCGAGAAGGCGGTCGCACAGGGTATCACCGAAGTCGTTTTCGACAGAGGCGGCTATCTCTATCACGGACGTGTATCGGAGTTGGCTGAGGGCGCGCGCGAGGGCGGCCTGAAGTTCTGATTGCGTATTCCGCGCAGTCAGTCCGGTTTGTACACTGTTCAAACGCTTGTTTGAACATCAATTCAGGAAGGAGAGAAAACAGAAATGGCTAACAAGTTCAATCCGGGCGAGAACGAGGCTGAAGGAAACGCTCGTCTGCCTGAACCGTGTATCCAAGACGGTCAAAGGGTGGTCGTGTTGCCCGCTTCGCGGCACTGATGGTCGTGGGCGATGGACACGGACATGTTGGCGTCGGTGCAGGTAAAACTGCCGAGGTCCCCTGAGGCTATCCGCAAAGGGCATCGAGGATGCCAAGAAGAATATGATTACCGTTTCCCTCAAGGGAACCACCATTTCCCCACGAGGTTGTGGGTATTTACGGCGCCGGCAAGGTTATGCTCAAGCCCGCTGCCCTCGGTACCGGTATCATCGCCGGCGGTAAGGTACGTGCGGTTCTGGAGTGCGCAGGCATTTCCAACATCCGCGCAAAGTGCCTGCGGTCGGATAACCCCACCAATGTGGTGAAGGCTGTCATGGCAGGTCTGCAGGAGCTGCGCTCCATCGAGGAGGTCGCGCGTATCCGTGACATTCCTGTGGATCAAGGGTCAAAGGCGTAAGGAGGGCAGAGAGACATGAAAAGGTCACACTCAAAGAAAAGCCTTATCGCCGCGAAGCCCAATCAGATCAAGACCGCTGAGTCCCTCGGACTGCGGAAGATCGGAGACTGCATCGTCCATGAGGACAACGCCGTTCTGGCGGGCAAGATCCGGGTTCTCGCTCACCTTGTCACGGTCGAGACCGTCAACGACTGATGAAGGAGGATAAGAGAATGAAACTGAATGAGCTCAGACCCGCAGAAGGGTCCAGCAAGGGCTGCCTGGAGAAAGGGCAGAGGCGCCGGCTCCGGCAACGGTAAGACCGCCGGTAAAGGGCCAAGGGTCCAGAACGCCCGCTCCGGCGGCGGTGTCCGTCCCGGCTTTGAGGGAGGTCAGCTCCCCTGTACAGAAAGCTCCCGAAGCGGGGCTTCCACAATAAGTTCGCAACCGAGTACGCGGTGGTGAACCGAGCACGCTGGAGCAGCGGTTTGCCGATGGTGATACCGTCACCCCTGGAGACCCTGCTGGAGAAGAAGATCGTCCGTAAGCCCCTACGACGGTCTCAAGGTTCTCGCAAACGGAGAACTCACCAAAAACTGACGGTAAAGGCTGCCAAGTTCACGGCAGCGGCGAAGGAGAAGATTACGGCGGCAGGTGGACAGGCAGAGGAGGTATAAACGATGTTTCAGACCTTAAAAACGCATGGAAAATTCCCGAGCTTAAGAATAAGCTCCTGTTTACCCTGCTGATCATCGTTCTGTACCGTCTCGGTTCCGCCATTCCGCTCCCGTGGGTCAACAGCGACACACTGCAGAGCTGGTTCAGCAGTCAGGGCGGCAACGCGCTGGGCTGGCTGAACGTGCTCTCCGGCGGTGCGCTGTCCCGTGCAACGCTGTTTGCACTGTCTGTTTCGCCCTACATCACGGCATCCATCGTGGTGCAGTTGCTGACCATCGCCATTCCGAAGTTCACCGATTGGAGCAAAGGAAGGCGAGAGCGGTCGAAGAAGCTCTCCCTCGTTACCCGCTGGCTGACTGTCGTGCTGGCTCTGGTCACGGCTGTCGGCTACACGCTGTATATCTCCAACTCGGGGATGGTGCAGACCTACAAGAACACGTGGGAAAACGTGGTGGTCAAGATCGTGCTGGTGGCTTGCTACTGCGCCGGCGCAGCCCTTATCATGTGGCTGGCTGAGCGTATCAATGAGTTCGGCATCGGCAACGGTATCTCCATCATCCTGTTTGCCAACATCATTTCCCGTCTGCCCGCTATGGCAGAGAGCCTGTGGAAGCGTTGCTTCACCTCCGACGTCGTGGTTGCCAACGGCACCTACAAAGTCGGTCGGTCTCGGCGCTAAGCTGAGCGGCGCGCCGCTGTATATCGTCGGTTCGCTGCTGTTCCTGCTGTTCATCGCTATCCTGCTGTTCTTCACCGTGCTGGTCGTCTGGTTCTCCAACTCCCGAGCGCCGGTTCCCGTCAGTACGCGAAGCGCGTTGTCGGACGCAAGATGTACGGCGGTCAGTCCTCCACCCCTGCCCATCAAGCTGGATATGTCCGGCGTTATGCCGATCATCTTTGCCCAGCTCCATCGTGAGCATTCCCTCGACGATCGCCGGCTTCTGGCGGCACGAGGGCGTGGGCAACGTGGATCAATGACTTCCTCGGTTACACCAGTTTCCCTATATTGCCATCTCCACCGATCCTCATCGTGGCGTTCGCATACTTCTATATCATGATCTCCTTCAACCCCGTTGAAGTGGCGAACAACCTGCAGCAGAACGGCGGCGCCGTTCCCGGTATCCGTCCCGGCAGACCGACCGTGGCGTATATCACCAAGATCCTGAACCGGATCACCCTGCTGGGTGCCCTGTTCCTGATCGTGCTGTCCGGTGTGCCCATGATCGTCAACGCCGTCTGGTACTCCATCGACGGCTACGGGCTGTCGGAGCTGGCATTCAGCGGCTCGTCCCTGCTGATCGTGGTGGGCGTTGCGCTGGAGACCTTCCGTGAGCTGGAGGCTCAGATGACGCTGCGGAACTACAAGGGCTTCCTTGACTGATCCGCACGCGCAGCATCGGGAGCAGGTAAGAGCGATGGCTGTGTATCCGCATAGCCCCAAAAGGAAAGACACATCCCATCCAATACAGAAAAACAAGAGGAGGAAACAACATGAAGCTGATTCTGTTAGGCGCCCCCGGCGCCGGTAAGGGCACTCAGTCCGCCCGTATTTCCGAAAAGTACGGCATTCCCGCCATTGCCACCGGCGATATTCTCCGCGCGGCAATCAAGGAGGGAACCGAGCTCGGCAAGTCTGCGAAGAGCTACATCGACGCCGGCAAGCTGGTTCCGGACGAGGTGGTCATCGGCATCATCCGGGATAAGCTCAACAGCGACGCCTGCCGGAACGGATTCATCCTGGACGGCTTCCCCCGTTCCATCCCCCAGGCAGAAGCTCTGGACGCCATGGGCGTGAAGATGGACGCGGTGCTCTCGCTTGAGGTGCCGGATGAGACCATCATCCAGCGCATGAGCGGGCGGCGGGTCTGCCGTTGCGGTGCGTCCTATCATGTTGTTTACCTGCCTCCCAAGCAGGATAATCTTTGTGATAAATGCGGCGATACCCTCTACATTCGTGATGACGATGCCGAGGAGACCGTCCGGAAGAGACTGGAGACCTATCACGCACAAACGGAGCCGCTCAAGGCGTTCTATGCCGCGAAGGGCATCCTGATTACCGTGCAGGGCAGAGAGGACGTGGAGGATACGACCGCCGATGTCTTTGCCGCTCTTGCCGGCGTGCAGTGAATTGCCACCTCCGGTTTCTGAGGTGGATGAAAACGTATGATTCAACTCAAAAACAGTGAACAGATCAAGGCTATGATGGCGGCGGGACGCATCACGGGCGAGGCTTTGCTCCGTGCCCGTGATGCGGTGCGCCCGGCATCAGCACATGGGAGCTGGACCGCATCGTGCGGGAGAGCATCGAGCGGGCGGGCGCCAAGCCCTCCTTCCTCGGCTATGGCGGATTCCCCGGATCGGCGTGCATCAGCATCAATGATGAGGTCATCCACGGCATCCCGTCCCATACCCGCATCCTGCAGGAGGGCGATATCGTCAAGATCGACGTCGGCGCCTTCTACAAGGGCTTCCACGGCGACTCCGCCCGCACGGTTCCCGTCGGGCGCGTCAGCAAGGAGGCACTCCGGCTCATCCAGGTTACACGTGACAGCTTCTTCGCCGGGCTGGCTCAGCTCCGGGTGGGAAACCGGCTGGGCGACATCGGCGCCGCAATCGACGGACTGGTCGTGCAAAACGGCTATTCCACGGTCAAGCGCTATGTGGGGCACGGGGTAGGTCATGAGCTGCATGAGTCCCCCGACGTGCCGAACTACGGCACACCCGGCAGAGGTCCCCGCCTGTGCGTGGGTATGACCCTTGCTATTGAGCCGATGGTCAACATCGGACGCGAGGAAGTTCGGGAGCTGCAGGATGGCTGGACGGTCAAAACCGCCGACGGCAGCCTGTCCGCTCACTATGAAAACTCGGTGGCTCGACCTCCGAGGGCGTTATCAACGACCGGTATCGACCCTGCGTTCTGATTCCGGTCGTATCACAACGAATACTGCACGGGCGTGCAGCTGCACAGAAAGGGAGGGATTTTTCTGCCGAAGGATGATGTCATTGAGTTTGAAGGCGTAGTTGAGGAGGCTTTGCCCAACGCAACCTTCAAGGTCAGGCTTCCCAACGGGCACCAGGTGGTCGCCCATATTTCAGGGGAAGCTGCGTCTGAACTATATCCGGATCCTGCCGGGGATCATGTGACCGTCGAGGTTTCGGTGTATGACCTCGGGAAGGGTCGCATCACCTGGAGATCCAAGTAAACAACCCCAACAACGCAAGAAAGGCATGGTAATCACCAATGAAAGTGAAACCGTCCGTCAAGAAGATCTGCGAGAAGTGCAAGATCATCAAGAGAAAAGGCAAGATCATGGTCATCTGCGAGAACCCCAAGCACAAGCAGAGACAGGGTTGATCGACAGCCAAGACCGAATTTACACCCCCCTCTCCGGGCATACGTCCGGCGGGGAATAAAAAATCACACAGAGAGGTGAAAAAAGAAATGGCTCGTATAGCTGGTGTTGATATCCCCAACAACAAGCGCGTTGAGATTGCTCGACCTACATCTACGGCATCGGTCGCAAGAGCGCCAACGATATCCTGGCAGCCACCGGGATCAATCCCGATACCCGTGCCAAGGATTGACCGAGATGAGATCGCAAAGCTGCGTGACGAGATCGAGAGAAACTACCACGTGGAAGGTGATCTGCGCCGCGAGGTGTCCATGAACATCAAGAACCTGGTCGAGATCAATTGCTACACCGGTATCCGTCACAGAAAGGGTCTGCCGGTCGAGGTCAGCGCACCAAGACCAACGCAAGAACAAGAAAAGCCTGCCAAGACCATTGCAAACAAGAAGAAGTAAAGGAGTGGCATAACAATGGCAAGAAACGATAAAGCCAAGGTTACGAAGAAGCGCCGCGAGAGAAAAAATATTGAAAAGGGCACGGTGCATATTCGGGCTACCTTCAACAACACGATTGTTACCATCACCGATGTGAACGGGAATGCGATTTCCTGGGCATCTGCCGGTGAGCTGGGCTTCAAGGGCTCCGTAAGTCCACGCCGTTCGCTGCTCAGTCCGCCTCCGAGGCTGCTGCCGCATCGCGGTCGATCACGGTCTGAAGACGGTTGAAGTGTACGTGAAGGGTCCCGGCGCCGGTCGTGAGTCGGCTATCCGCGCTCTGGAGACCGTGGGTCTCGAACATCACCCTGATCCGTGACGTGACCCCCATTCCCCACAACGGATGCAGACCCCCAAGCGTCGCCGCGTCGATTTATAGTTGAAGGAGGAGAAATAACCATGGCAAGATATACAGGTCCGGCATGCAAGCTCTGCCGCAGAGAGGGCAAGAAGCTGTACCTCAAGGGGCGATCGCTGCGTCGAGCGGCAAGTGCGCTCGGAGCGCAGAACATCGGCTCCCGGTCAGCATGGCGCGGATGTCAAGAAGATGAGAGAGTACGGTATGCAGCTGAGAGAGAAGCAGACTGCCAAGAGATACTACGGCGTGCTTGAGGCTCCAGTTTGCCAACTACTACAAGGAGGCAGACCGCCGCGAGGTATGACCGGTGAGAACCTGCTGATCCTGCTGAGCGCAGACTGGACAACGTCGTTTACCGTATGGGTATGGCTGAGTGCCGCCGCGATGCCCGTCAGCTCGTGCTGCACGGTCACTTCACCGTGAACGGCAAGAAGGTCAATATCCCGTCCCTGATCGTGAAGCCCGGCGATGTGATTGCTGTTAAGGAGTCAGCCGTTCTTCCGTCAAGTTCAAGACCTGGCGGAGTCCGAGGGCGGCGTCCGAATCCCCAAGTGGATCGATTCCGACAAGAAGAACTTCACCGCCAAGGTTGTGGCTATGCCTGCTCGTGAGGACATCGACTTCGAGTTCAATGAGCAGCTGATCGTCGAGCTTTATTCCAAGTAATCCCTGAATCTCCCATAGGCCGCTGACCGGTGGGGGAGCAGACGCGGCGAACGCGCCGCGGACAGTTGACCCCTGTGACGCGCGCCTTCGGGCAAACCCCTGCGCCGGCGCGTTATAACCGGAGCAGGTGCCGGCAATTCGGAAACTTGTTTTCCCAAAATAGCAGAAGGAGGTATTATTTGGAATGATTGAGATTGAGAAGCCTAATATTACGACTGCCAACCTCAGTAGCGACGGTACGGAAGGTACGTTTATCGTAGAGCCTCTGGAGCGGGGATACGGCATTACGCTGGGGAATTCCCTGCGCCGCGTGCTGCTCAGCTCGCTGCCCGGCGTAGCTGTGACCAGCATCAAGATCGACGGTGTTCTGCATGAGTTTTCCACCATTCCCGGTGTTGTGGAGGATGTGACCGAGATTGTCCTGAACGTGAAGGGCATCACTGCCAAACTGCACGGTCGAAGGAACCCAAGACCGTGGTCATTGACGTGACCGGCGACCATGACGTGACCGCCGGGACATCAAGCAGGATTCGGATAGCGAAATCCTGAACCCGGAGCATCACATCTGCACGCTTTCCGGCAACGACCGGTTTTACATGGAGCTGACCTTTGACAGCGGTCGCGGATATGTGTCCCAGGATCGCAACAAGCAGCTGCATAACGACCCGATTGCCGGCATGACCGTTTCGGCTCCTCTCGGCACGATCTTCACGGATTCCATCTACACGCCGGTCACAAGGTGAGCTACACCGTGGACAATACCCGCGTGGGCAATATCACGGACTACGATAAGCTGACGCTGGATGTAGTGACCAACGGTACTATTTCCGCCAAGGAAGCTTGATTTCCCTCGGTGCCAAGATTCTCAACGAGCATCTCAACTTGTTTGTGGATTTGTCAGATGAAGCAAAGAAGGCAGAAATCATGATCGAAAGAGAAGAGACCAAGAAGGAAAAGGTTCTTGAGATGACCATTGAGGAACTTGACATGTCCGTGCGCAGCTTCAACTGCCTGAAGCGCGCGGGCATTGATACAGTGGAAGATCGACCAACCGGACCGAGGACGACATGATTAAGGTCCGTAACCTCGGTAAAAAATCGCTGGAGGAAGTCATCCAGAAGCTGCACTCGCTCGGACTCGACCTCAAAAAAGAGGAAGACTAAGCCGGAAGCGTTTGCGGCAGGTGCGCCCAGCGTAACGTCCGGACGCACTACCCGAACCATGAATTTCAGAAGTAAAGATACAGCAGAAGGAGGCAACGAAAATGCCCGGAACCAGAAAACTCGGCAGACCGACCGACCAGAGAGAAAAGCAATGCTTCGCGGTATGGTCACGCTGCTGCTTGAGAACGGACAGATCGTGACGACCGTCACGAGAGCCAAGGAAGTCCGTTCCATCACCGAAAAGATGGTTACGCTTGGTAAGGAGAATACCCTTGCCAGCCGCCGCGCCGCTCTTTCCTACATTACCAAGGAGGCGGTCGTGGTGAAGCTCTTCACGGAGTACGCTCCCTGTATGCCGACCGCAAGGGCGGCTACACCCAATGTTCAAGCTGGGTCAGCGCCGCGGCGACGGCGCAGAGACTGTCCTGCTCTGCATGGTGGACTACAAGAAGCCCACTGAGGCGGCAGACGACAAGAAGAAGTCAAGAAGGAAGCCAAGGCTGAGCCCGCTGAGCAAGCTAAGGCGGAGTAATTCCGAAAACTTCAAAAAACACTGCCCCCGACAGAGTGCATCCTGCCGGGGGCATTTTGGGTCGTAGCCTGTCGTCGGTCGGAAATCGGAATTAAGGCATTACCGCGCAATCCACGCATGGCACAGCTTGCGTCTTTCCGTCATACTTCACAAAAATCCTTGTCAGTAGCTCTACTACAGCCTGCGAATTTTTGTATTGTCTGACGAAAAATCCGACTGCGCAATTGCACCATCGGAATTGCGCGGTAATGCCTTAAGAAATGCGGGGAGCGGCTTCCGAAGGAAGCTGCTCCCCGCATAGTAGTTGCGGTGCCCCGTGTTTCAGGGAACCGAAATGTCGGATCGATAACCGCAGCGGCGTCTTAGTGCGCGATGCAACGCTCGGTGTCCTTGTCGAAGATATGGATGCGGCTGGTGTCAAAGGCGACCTTGATGGTGTCGCCGGCGCGGGAAGTGGAGCGGAGGAAACGCGGGCGATCAGGTTGGTCTCGCCGACCGTCGATACAGGTAAATCTCGGCGCCCATCAGCTCGGTCACATCCACATAAGCATCAATGGTGCTGTCCGGCAGAACCTCGACCTGTGCGGGCTGGTCATGGATGCACTCCGGACGCAGACCGACGATGACCTCACGGTCAACATACTCCTTCAGCGCGGGATCGTTTGCCTTCTCGGCGGGCAGCTTGATGGACTTGTCCTCAAAGTTGAAGTACATATCCTCGCCCTTCTTGGTCAGGGTGCCGTTGATGAAGTTCATCTGGGGCGTGCCGATGAAGCCGGCGACGAACAGGTTGCAGGGGCTGTCGTACAGGTTCTGAGGCGTATCGACCTGCTGAATCAGACCGTCCTTCATGACCACGATACGGGATTGCCATCGTCATAGCCTCGACCATGGTCGTGCGTGACGTAGATGAAGGTGGTACCGACGCGGTTGTGAATCTTGGTCAGCTCGGTTCTCATGGTAGCGCGCAGCTTCGCGTCCAGGTTGGACAGAGGCTCGTCAAGCAGGAAGACCGGGGTTACGCACGATGGCACGACCCAGCGCGACACGCTGCTTCTGACCGCCGGACAGAGCCTTCGGCTTACGGTCGAGCAGGTGCGTGATATCCGAATGCGGGCAGCCTCCTCAACGCGGCGCTTGATCTCTTCCTTCGGGGTCTTGTTCAGCTTCAGACCGAATGCCATGTTCTCAAACACGGTCATATGCGGGTACAGAGCGTAGTTCGGAACACCATGGCGATCTTACGATCCTTTGGGTGCCACATCGTTGACCAGCTGGTCGCCGATGAACAGCTCGCCCTCGGAGATTTCCCTCCAGACCGGCGATCATACGCAGTGTCGTGGTCTTACCGCAACCGGAAGGACCGACCAGAACCAGAAATTTCCTTGTCCTTGATCTCCAGGTTAAAGTCGGACACGGCGGTGACGCCGCCGGGGTACTTCTTATAAATGTGACGAAGAGATACGCTTGCCATTGAGATTTTCCTCCTAAAAATTTTGGAATCGGTACAGCTTCCCATTACACGCAGTTTTAACGGGGATGAACGCCGCGATGGGTAGCCGCGGCGAGAAGTATTTTATTCACCCGTATATTATAGCAGAAACCGAGACAAAATAAAGTGTTTATTCCTCCAAACTTTCAGAAACCGATTTGTATAGTCTGCACAACGCTTTCCGCCGTCCGGCTACGGGCGCGGGACCGGTGTCCGGGACGGATTTTAATATATTAAGATTTGCTTTCAGCGGGGTGGCGTCGGTTGCGCAGACGCTCCCGCAGGGAGCGGTAGAGGATAGCCAGCACCGATCCTGCGACGATGCCGCTGGCAATTCCCAGCGCGACGGTGACGGTGTTGAGACCATAGGTGACGGCATCGCTCAGGCGGCTCTGCACCAGACTGCTCATGGTGCGGTACAGGACGCTTCCCGGCACCAGCGGGATAACGCAGGGGATTGTATACACTGTCACCGGGACGCGGGTGCGGCGGGCGAGCAGCTCGGCGTACAGGGCGCCCGCCAGCGAGGCAAGCATATTGCAGACGAATTCACTGGCAAGGACAGTGTGCACGAGCAGGTATACGGCATAGGTCAGGAAGCCGCCCAGCGTTGCCAGCGGCAGTCGCCGCGGGCGGATATAAAAGAGAATGGACAGTCCCACGGTGCTGACCGTGGAGAATACCAACCGGATGACGATCTCGCGTGCGCTCACAGCAGGACACCTCCTCCCAGATGCGTATACAGTGCCAGTGCCGCCATGTAGCCCAGTGCCATAATCAGTGCCCGCAGGAGAGCCTGTACCAGCCGCAGGGAGCCGGAAACGGTATCTCCGCACAGAAGGTCACGCAGGGCGTCGCCGAAGGACAGACCGGGGATCTCGGGCATGATGGTGCCTATGATGATGGTGTCAGATTCTGCCCCAGCCCGCAGACAATGCACAGCACCGCCAGCAGTCCGGAAAGAAACGAACCGACCGCCGTGATGCCCATCGGGTTGATGTTCTCGCGCACCAGCTTGTGGTGCTGTCCCAGTACGATCATGGCACCGATCAGGGCGGAGCACAGCCCGTCCCGCCACGTGCCGCCGGCAAATACGGTAAACCCGCCTGCTCCCAGCATTCCGCCGACATAGCACAGCCATTCCGGAATCCGCCGCAGCTTGCGGATGGCTGTCAGTCGCTCGCGGACGCGGTCGGGCGGCTCCGGCACGGCGCAGACCGCGCGCGAAAGCGCATTGATCTCCTCCAGCCGCGCAAGGTGCAGGTACGCGCTCTCAACGCGGCACATCCGGGACACCGTTTCACCGTCCGGCATGGTGACTTCCGCCGTGATGAGCGACGGAATGGCGAACACGCCGACCCGGACGGCTCCGTAGGCGCGGCATATGCGTGTCATGGAGGCCTCGACCCGATGCACGTCGCCGCCGCTGCGCAGGATGGCTAATCCGATCTCCATGGCAACGTCCAGCGTGTCCGTCCGCCGGGGGCGGTATGCGTCGCCTGCGCCGGGCGGCGTGCCGACCGCGGCGGCGTTTGCCGCATCCGTATCGCGCACAGCCCGATCGGCGGGCTGGCTGTTGCTGTTCTCCACAGGTTCCAAGGATATTCCTCCTATCGGTTCTCCGGGCGGTGTCCGCCGCACGGAACCATTGGATTTCACGCATATTATACCGCATTCCGGTCGCTTTGTCAACGAAAACCGCAAAGCTGCGGGGCGTTGCAGGGCAGCAGGAAGGGAGGCGTCGGGGCTTCCTGAATGAATTTTTGGAAGCACGCTAAAAAAATATCGCAAAGACACTTGCATATAAGAGCAAAATGTAGTATAATGGAGGCGTCCCTGCGGCGCGATTGTGCTTTCGCGAAAAAGACGCCGCAGACTGCCCCGGCGGGGTTCCTGCGTGCGAGACGGACTGCCGCCCCCTGTGAATTGCCCCTGATGAATCCGTGTGAGGCTGATAAAGGAGTATCCTATGATTGGTTTTTATAATTATACCGTGTACCTGACGTATTTCAGTCTGATCGTGTCCGGCGTGGGACTGTACCAGGCTGCCAACGGCAGACCGCTGGTTGCCATTTTTTGCCTGATGGCGTCCGGACTGTGCGATATGTTCGACGGAAAAATCGCACGCACCCGACATAAGAGCACCGAAATGGAGCGGAATTTCGGCATCCAACTGGATTCCCTTGCGGATATTGTGTGCTTTGGTGTCCTGCCTGCCGTCATCGGCAAGAGCTTTTTCGATGAATTCGTAGAGAGAAAGAACATACTCATGCCCCGCCCCGCGCTGACTGCCAGCCATGTGGTGGTATGCAGCCTCGGCTGCCTGCTCATCCTGTGCGCGCTGATCCGTCTCGCTTACTTCAACGTCACGGAGGAGGAGCGGCAGAAGAATACCGACGAGCGCCGCACTTCCTATATCGGTCTGCCCGTGACCTCCGCATCGCTGATCTTCCCGCTGGTGTATGCGCTGACCTACACGCTGGCGCGCGTCCTGCCGGATCATGTGATACTGTCTTTCTATGCGCTGGTCATGCTGGTGGTGGCGGTTTGCTTTGTCGCCCCCTTCTCGGTCCGCAAGCCGCACGGTAAGGCGCTGATTTTCCTCAGCACTTTGTCGGCGTGGCGGAAATCGCCTATCTTATCTGCGTGATCGGTTCCTGCGGTAAGCCCCGAGCCGGATGCCGGCACCGCCCCTCCTGCGGTAAGCGGGAGGGCGGTGTTGATTTATTTTACATGGGGGATTTTTCGCGTCCGACACCCTCCGTATGCAGACAAAATATGCATTTGCGGGTTGACTTTCCCGGACGCATATGCTATAATGAAGTCATGAAACGCATTGCCGCCGGATTCCCGGCACGGCATCTACCGGATACAACCGCCATGCAGACGGCAAGGTCTGCACGGAAAGGAGTTACTATGAACCATCGCGCCCCTGCCAACCGCCGCTTGTTTTTGCCGATCCGCCTTTGCTTGCTTGTGCTGACTGTCGCAGTGTTTGCAGGTGGGGCGGTGTTTTTGTCTACCTGCCGGACACCCGGGCAAGCTCCCGACTCTCCGTCCGCTACCGCCACGGAAACGGAAACCGTCACAACTGCGATGTCCGGCGTTACGGAGCCGGGGAATTCCGAAACGGAAACCGAGCCGGAATCGGGTGCCGGCGAGGAGACCGCACATCTGCACGCCTACGGCGACTGGGCAATCCTGCGAGCCCCCACCTGTACGGGGGCTGGCGAACGCACGCACACCTGCCGTCTGTGGGCACGTTGAGACCGAATCCGTTCCCGCAACCGGGCACACCTCGGTCGAGGATGCCGCCGTTCCGGCAAGCTGTACCGAGGACGGCAAGACCGCCGGAGCGCACTGCGCCGTGTGCGGCGACGTGCTGACCGCGCAGGAAACCGTTCCGGCGCTGGGACACCTGTCGAAAAAACAGAAGCCGTACTGCCCACCTGCACGCAGAACGGGCATGGCACCGGGGTTCGTTGCGGTCGTTGCGGGCTTGTGCTGGCGGAGCCTCCGGAGATTCCGGCAACCGGGCATCAGCCCGAGACTGTACCGGAAAACTGCCCACCTGTACAGAGGCGGGGCTGACGGACGGGGGTTATTTGCTCGGTCTGCGGCACCGTGCTGACCGCACAGACCGAACTGCCCGCTGCCGGACATCACCCGGACGGAGAAGCATCCTGCACGCAGGAGGTGCACTGCACGGTATGCGGTGCGCATCGGCGGACAAACTCCCGCACACGCCGACTGCCATCCCGACGCAGGGAGCCAACCTGCGCAGGACGGTCACACGGGCGGCACCGCCTGCGCGGTCTGCGGGAGATTGACACAGCCCACTGTCACGCCTGCCACGGGGCACACCTTCGGTCTGATGCGACCTGCACAGGAACCGCAGATCTGCGACCTGCGGGGAGATCATCTCGCCCGCATCGGGACACTTCCCGGCTGTTGAGCCGGGAAAAGCGCCGACCTGTACCGAGCCGGGTATTTCGGACTATATCCGATGTGCCGTATGCGGTGAGGTTCTGCAGGAGCGGACCGTCCTTCCGGCGACCGGGCACACTGCTGTGGATACGCCCGAAATCGCACCGACCTGTACCGAGCCGGGATACCGGGGCGGCACGCACTGCGCGACCTGCGGCACGGTTCTGACTGCTCCCACGCGTGTAATCCCGACCGGACACCAGTTGGTGTATGACCGTCCGGTTGCTGCTACCTGCACCGAGGACGGGCTGACGGACGGCTTCCACTGCGACGTCTGCGGCGTTGTCACGCAGCCGCAGCAACGCATTCCTGCCACCGGTCACTCGCCGGTGACCGACCGATCCGTCCCGCCGACCTGTACGGCGGCAGGGCGAACCGAGGGCTCGCATTGCACCGTCTGCAACGCCGTGCTTGTCCCGCAGGTCGAGATCCCGGCTGTCGGACACACCTTCGGAGCCTGCCCCGAAACCCCACCGACCTGTACGCGTCCGGGCTATGAAGCCGGCGAGCACTGCCTTGTTTGCGGGTATGAGCGCACTGTCCGACCTGTCATTCCCGCGACCGGGCACACGCCCGTGACCGATCCGCTGTTGCCCCGACCGCCGATGACTACGGATGGACGCAGGGCTCGCACTGCGCGCGGTATGCGGTACGGTTCTTGTGGCGCAGTCACGCCTGCCCAAAACGGACACCGTCCTGCATCCGGGCGATCCGGAACAGTTCGGGGTGTCATGATCGTGTCGGTTTATGGAACAGGCAAAGAAAAATACCGATGCCGCCGCTTCGCACGGCTTTGTCCAGTTGTACAACAGTACCGACCGGGACATCCGGCTTGCCGGTGCGGCGCTGTAATACTACCGCAAGGACAGCGGTGGCTACACCGAGCTGTCCTTCCCGGAGGATGCCGTGATTCCTGCCGGGGGCTACTACCTCGTGCGTGCCGCATCGCCCAAGGGATATAATACCGCCGGCGCCCTCATCAACGTGCTGTATGCCGACCTGGATTGGAATGTCTTTATCGACAACAAGGAGGTACACCTTGTTCGCTCCTTCCGGCTGGGATATTTACCCGACAGAGGATATTACCGCGCTGACCGATGCCGTGTCGGTGTTTGTCTCCTCCGAGAAGGAAACGTATGCCTCGGTCTTTGCCGTCAACAGCCTGTCCAAGAAAAAAGTCGCCGTGCGCACGGCGTACAGGGAGTACAGCGGCTACCACATCGAGAACCTGACACGGATGGCAACGCCGGAGCTGCAACGTATCAGCCCCCGCACCGCGGACGGGCGGATCAATCCCGTAACCTGCAGTTTCCGGGAGGTCACCTTCTCCCATACGGCAGGCATATACCGCGACACGGTGGAGCTGATTTTGACTCCGCCGAACGGCTATACCGTCTACTACACGCTGGACGGCAGCGATCCCCGTACCAGTGCTACGGCGCGGGCATTTGATGGAAGCATTACCCGACCGATTCCTCCGCGCTGGCATGGCGGGACACCTACAAATCATTCCGCACCGGCGCCACGGCAGGCGTGGATGCCATGGTGGGCGGATATGTCGTGAAGGCGTATGCAAAGAGCGATGCCGATGCGACCGCCGTGTATACCAACACGTACTTCATCCTGCCGGAGGACTCCGCGTGGAACGTGAATATCGTCTCCATCTCCCTGCCTGCTTCTGAGATGTTCGGGCGGAACGGCTTCTATTCGTTCTATAACAATCTGGATGAGAACGGCTCCCGCCCGCGCGGCATGGCGGTCATGGAGGTGTTTGACCCGCGGGGAAGCCGGGTGGGGCACTCCAATGTGGAGCTTGCCGTCAGCGGATACGGCTCCTCAGCCGGCGCCCGGCGCTCCCTGCGTATCTACTATAAGGGAGCCAACAACCTGGAAGGCGGCATGGAGTCCGACCTCAACTACGACCTGTTCGGCGGACTTGCCAAGGATAGGAACGGGCAGGCGATAACCAGCTTCTCGCGCCTGCTCCTGCGCAACTCCGGGCAGGATAGCTATCTGTCCGGTTTCCGGGATGCGTATATGCAGCGCGTTGCGGCGGGGTTGTGTGTGGATACCATGGCGTCCTCTGCGGCGTTGGTGTTCATCAACGGCGAATTCGGGGCGTGTACAACTTCCGGGAGCGTTACAGCCCGGAGTATGTCAGCGACCACACCGGTGCGAACAAGGATACCGTCACAGTCATTGAGAATGCCAACAATCTGTACAACCAAAACCCGGATGTTGCGTTTGTTGACGGTAGCGGCGTGGCAGGTTATGCAGATGAGTTCAACTGGCTGCTGGAGTTTGCGGATACCCACGATCTCAGCGTTCCGGAAAACTTTGCATGGATTGAATCCAAACTGGATCTGGACTCCTGATCGACCTGTGCGCTGTCCGCGTGTTTTTCAATGCCACCGACTGGCCGGAAAACAATATCAAACTTTGGCGCGATACCGCCCCGGACGGTGCGGATGCACGCTGGCATTTTGTCCTGCTGGATACGGACTGGGGATGGGAATGAAGCAGACCACCGGTCCGGAAATGAATCTGCTGTTTATACTGCTCAATTATTCCAACGGCACCTACACAAAGGACTGTCCTCTGACGCGGTTGCTTCATGCTCTGCGGGCAAACCGGACGTTTGACGAGAAGCTGATTGCCCGCTTCGGAGCCTCCCCGGCTATCTCGAACGCCGACCGCCTGAATGAGGAGCTGGATCAAATGGTAGCCGAGCGCGAACCGCTTATGGGATTGCAGGCAGACCGCTGGCCGAAGGACAACCTATCCCTGTTCAGCAAGGAGATATGGTACGAGCAGATATCCGTCATGCGCGATTTCATTCTTCGGCGTGAGGAGCAGTACCGAAAGCATATGCGCAACTTCTTCCGCCTGTCCGACGAACAATTCGACGCACTTGTTGCATCGTACTATCCGACGGCATAGAGTGCGGAGAGACTCCGGACGCAAAAGCTCCCCGGACGGGATGGCTCACAGCCATCCCGTCCGGGGAGTCTGTATCTGTGCGGAAATGTCGTTCAGGCAAACGAAATCTGCGCCTCAAAGCAGATTTCCCCGTCGCCGCGGACTGCCTTGAACAGGTAACTGCCGTCCGTATCCGGCACGGGGGCACGGCTGATCTTCAGAACATCGCCCAGCGGCGCCTCCTTCATGTAGGAAACAGACAGCGCGGACAGCGCCTTTCCTTCCATCGCCTCCGGCGGCAGGAAATCGCAGATAACGTCCGGATAGCGGGTGTTGTTCATGTGGCGGTTGAAATCGGTGTCGCTCCAGAAGACCTGCCGCTCACCGACTGCCTGCATCGGCAGAGTGGGCGACAGCCGCACTTTGTCGGGCAGACGCTCCGGTTCCAGTGGCGCGTCGGTCGGGAACTCACCGTAGAAGTCCGTGACCTTGAGCAGGGCGTGCTGCCGGGTGTCCATCAGTGCCCATGTGGTCAGTGCCTCCGCCACGGTCTCCCCGCCCCGCAGGACGCGGAAACAGCGCAGGAAGGTATACCCGCGCGACAGGGGGCACCATGTGCGCACCTCAATGTCCTCATAGGCGTGCAGGGGGGCGTAGGCGGTCAGCTGGAGCCGCGCCAGCAGGAACCCCTGCCCCTCGGCGCGGAACAGCCGATCCAGATCATACCCCCAGCCCCGGCACTGCCGGTTTGCGGTCTCCTGCATATATCGCAGGAGCGCGGACGGACGGACCTGCCCGGTCTGATCGGCGTCGTGCCAGAGCAGGTTATAGGATTCTGCGTGAAACATATGTATTTGAAGCCTCCCTACAGTATGTAGAACCGGACAGCCGGTTCAGGTGTTTTTGATGATGATCTGATCCATGACGTCCGCGGCGTGCCCGCACAGATCACAGCACGCCTCCATGCAGTCAAATATTGCCTTGCCCGCGATCAGCGTGCGGGGCGCGGCATCCTCGGCAAACAGATCGTGTATCGCCGTGGCGTAGGCGTCATCCGCCTGCTCCTCCAGCGTATTGACCTCCGCCAGCAGTGCGCGCAGACGCCCTGACGATCGGAAGTTGCGCAGTTCAATCGCCGCTTCGCACAGCTTGCCGACGCACCGGCGTGTCAGCCCGGCGAAGGCGGGGGCGCCCGCCGGCAATTCGGCAAGGCGGAACATATAGCACTCCAGCGCAACCTCGTCCAGCGCATCGGTTACGTCGTCCAGCAACTGCGCAAGATGCAGGATGTCCTCCTGGTCAATGGGCGTGATGAAGGCGGCGGACAGCCGGTTGCGGATGTCGTGACAGATGCCGTCCGCACGGCGCTCCACGGCGTGCATCTCCACGCGGCGCACTGCCATACCGGCGGCGGAATACTCCGTTAGTATATTCTCCAGCAATGCCGCCGCCTCAACACAAATCGCAGCCTGCTGCTCGATCAGCAGGAAATACTCGTTGGTTTTCTTTGCCATAACGCGTGCCGCTCCCATTTTTATTTCGGGCAATGCCGATAGAGGCGCTCTTTACAAACGGAGCAGTCAGCCAAACAGGCGGAGGAACAGGCGGGCGGTCGCGTAGCCGAGTAACCCGCAGCCGGGGAAGGTGAATACCCACGCCAGCACAAGATCCCGGACGATCAGCCAGTTGACGTTGCGCAGACGCCGCGCGGCGCCAACACCCATGATGGCGGTTGTCTTGGTGTGCGTGGTGCTGACCGGAATGCCGGTCAGCGAGGACAAAAGCAGGCAGGCGGTCGCGGCAAGATCCGCGGAAAAGCCCTGGTACGGTTTCTTCAGCTTTACCATATCCATGCCGACTGCCTTGATGATGCGGTAGCCGCCGACCGAGGTGCCCAGCCCCATGACGGCGGAGCAGACCAGCATCAGCCGAGCGGAACCGTGAAAACGCCCCCGGCGGCATCGCCTCGGGAAAACGCCTCGCCCAACAGAAAGATTGCCATGAACTTCTGCCCGTCCTGCGCGCCGTGCATGAACGCCGTCGCCGCGCCGCCGCAGATCTGCGCACGGGCGAAGAAGTTTTTCTGTTCGAGCGGTTCGCGCTCCGGAACAGAAGGGCGGTCAGGCGGGCGCAGAGAAAGCCCAGCGCGAATCCCAGCGCCGTGGACAGCAGGATGCCCCAGAGCACCTTACGCCACTCCGCCCGGTTGATGCCGCGCAGATCTCCCTGTATGGCAATCGCCGCGCCGGACAGCCCGGCAATCGAGAGCGTGGCTTTCACTGGTCGGGATCCCGAAATACCAGGCGGCAGTCGCCCAGATCACGATAGCCGCCATGGCGGCGCACAGGGCGATCAGTGCGGCGTGTGCATCGTCACCGAAGTCTGCCATATTGTAGACGGTGGCGGCGACGCTGTGATTGACCGCTGTCATGACCAGCACGCCGAGAAAGTTACATACCGCCGCCATGCCGACGGCACGCCGCATCCCGATGGCACGGGTTGACACGCAGGTGGCAATGGCGTTGGGGGCGTCCGTCCAGCCGTTGACCAGGATTACGCCCAGCGTCAGCAGTGTGGAGACAAGCAGCATGGGGTCGGTTGCCATCCGGTGCAGGTAGGCGGCTGGACTGTCCAGCATGGGCGACAGCCACGCCGCGATACGTTCGGAAACAGGCATAGGCGCAAAACCTGCGGCACCCGCCGGAGCGGGGCTTCCTTTCCTGAGGGGTTGCCCCTATTGTGCCGCGCCCGCGCCGTATGTATGCGCGGAGAAATTTTCCGCAAATCCTTCCCGCCGCGCATCGCAAGCCGCACGCTGAGCAGAGAATTACAGGTGCCCATAAGCAGAACCCGGATCGGGTTCCCACAGAGGGAATATCCCGATCCGGGATAAATCCTGCCTGGATCGAGCGTGTTGTCCGAACCGAGGACGTCCACGATCTTGTGCTTCACCATTGCCTTGACCGCCTCGCGTCCGGCGCCCAGATACTCGCGGGGGTCGAACACCGAGGGCTTCTCGGCAAAGGTGCGGCGGATTGCGGCGGTCATTGCCAGCCGGATATCCGAGTCAATGTTGATCTTGCAGACTGCCATGGTTGCCGCACGGCGGAGCTGCTCCTCCGGAATGCCGATGGCGTCGGGCATCTTGCCGCCCAGCGCGTTGATTTCCCGGACGAGCTCCTGCGGCACGGAGGACGCGCCGTGCAGCACGATCGGGAAGCCGGGCAGGCGGCGGGAGACCTCCTCCAGAATGTCAAAGCGGAGCGGAGGGGGAACCAGCACGCCGTCCGCGTTGCGGGTGCACTGCTCCGGCGTGAATTTATAGGCGCCGTGCGAAGTACCGATGGCAATGGCGAGCGAATCCACGCCGGTGCGGGTCACGAATTCCTCGACCTCGTTAGGCTGGGTGTAGGAGGAGTCGGCGGCATCCACATGGACATCGTCCTCGATGCCGGCGAGCTTGCCCAGCTCACCCTCCACCACGACGCCATGCGCGTGGGCATACTCCACGACCTTGCGGGTCAGCGCGATGTTGTCCTCAAAGGAATGCTTGGAGCCGTCGATCATAACGGAGGAGAACCCGCCGTCGATGCACGCCTTGCAGATGTCGAAATCCGCGCCGTGGTCAGATGCAGGGCCAGGAGTCAATGCCGCTGTCGGCAACGGCTGCCTGTGCCAGCGCCATGAGGTACGCCGGTTTGGCGTACTTCCGCGCGCCTGCGGAGACCTGCAGGATGACGGGGACTTAACCTCACCTGCTGCCTCGGTAATCGCCTGCACGATCTCCATGTTGTTGATGTTGAAGGCGCCGATGGCGTAACCGCCCGCATACGCCTTTTTGAACATCTCGGTAGTTGTGACAAGAGCCATATCTGTTTTTCCTTTCCTGCCCCGGCATTTATCCGGGGCGCTCACTTGCGGGCACCTCTGAAAACACATCACACGGCGAATTGGCGGAATTTTTTCCGCCACGCGGTCACAGAATTCTTTGCGGATAGGGAACTATGCGCGCGAACTTTGCTCAGACTGACGAAAAATCTCCCCGCCGCACGCTGATTGTTCAGAGGTGCCCATACGGTACGGGAGTATTTTACCACATATCACGTTGAAAATCAAGGTATTTTGAAAGGATTTTTTGGATTTGGGACGGTTTGCCCCGTATGCCGCGAGTCCGCATGACATATGAGTCATGACAGTTGACAGCTGACAGCCTGAGAACCTTGGACACGGAGCGCTTCATGATTTTGCAGAACCGTTCGTCCCGAAGCGGCAGACCGTGCCGTATTCCGACAAGCTCTCCCCCCCTGCCTGTCGGAAGGAGAGATCCTGCGCGCATCCGCGCGGACGGCGTCGGATGGATATCCTTGACGGAGCCTGCAATTTTTGGTAAACTGTATCCGGACAAGCTATCCGGAAGGGAGTGTATACATTTGAGAAAACGGGAAAATTCAACCGAGATCACCGCGCTGAAGTGGACAGCGGCAGGGCTGAGCATCACGATCGCACTGCTGGTTGGTCTGCTTGCCTTTCGATCCGGCAACAGGCGGGGGCTTACAGCCCGCCGACCGAACGCTCGACGGAGGAGATTTCTGTCACCGAAGGCGTCGGTACCGAAACGGATACCGGTGCCGTGACCGTGCCCGTGGCGCACGCCGCCGGACAATCGGCGACCGATGCACCGACTGCGGCGGATCCGCCGCCCACCTCCGAACCGGATACGGAAACTGACCCGGAGACGGCTACCGGGCAGACCGGCATCTGGCAGACAGAGATCCGCGTGTCTGTCGGGCTGACTTTTTGCGGATAATCCGGACGGAACCTGTACCGTCACGGGGCTGGGGGACTGCACGGATGCCTGCCTGATTCTCCCGCCTGTGTCGCCCGGTGGACGGGTGGTCAGCGCCATCGGAGCGCGGGCGTTCGCGGGGAGCGATATTCCGGTCACGGTCTACATACCCGCCACCGTAACCGATATCGGCGCGGAGGCGTTTTCCGGTTGCGCACGGCTTGCCTTCTTCACGACGGAGGCTGGACAGACCGCCTGCCGGGCAGTGGACGGCGTGCTGTACAGCTCGGACATGACGCGCCTGCTCTGCTATCCGCCTGCCCGCGATGCCGGAACGCTGATCCTGCCCGGTACGCTGGAGCGTATCGAGGACGGCGCGTTCCGGGGACTTCTGCGCTGCGCGAGATACGTTTTGCCGGAACTGCGGCAGATTTCTCACGCCTGTACATCGGGCGGGAACAACATTCTGTCTGCCGTTGGCGTGACCTTCTGCGCGGAAACGAAAAACTGACACGATGCGGATATACAGTGAAGAGGCACATCCCTGCGGTACGGGATGTGCCTTTTGCCCCGTTCTCCCCCGACCGTCAGCCGGGTACCGGGCGGCAGGTCATGCCAGTGCCGCGCGAATGCTCCCGCAGTCATAAATCTGTCGCTTTTTCCACTTTCTATTGACACATCCGCCCCTGTGTGGTATACTGTAAACAAGAAAGGCACCTGATCAGTCGGTTGCCGAGAAAACCTATAAATCAACATACACAAAGGATGGAGTACCTATGAAAAGCAAGTGGATGCGTATACCGGCGCTGTGTCTCGCCCTGCTTCTGCTGGGAACGGCGGCAACCGTTCTGCCGGGCGCGGCAGAGCTGTCCGTCGTGTTCGAGGAAAACTTCGATGAGTACGAAAGGCGATGTCAATGCCAGTGCAACCAAACTCGCAACTTTCTTCCATGTGGATGCCAATGCCATCGGTGACGGGTATGTCCGGGTCGAGGAGGATCCGAGCAACGGGAATCTGTATCTGAAGAACCATGTTTTTACACAGGTGTACAGTAAAACCGGAATCCGGGATCCCTACGAGTTTGCCATGACGGTGTACGAAATGCAGGGCGGACATCAGGCGGGCGTGTTCTTCCGCGCGCCGGCGTGCGAGTGCGCGCCTACTACGAGGGGGATGGCGGAGATCCGGACAACCAGACCTCCACCGGACGCTCCGGCATCTGGGTGTTCGTGTACCGGGATCGCATCTCGGTCAACATCAAGGCGTTTGACAATTCCAAGCCCGCAAAGGTCGCGAACATATATCACGCCTTCCCCCTGCCGGAGGGTTCGGATTACGGCAAGGGCATCGAGCTCCGCATTATCGACAACGGAACCGATGCGCAGATCATGGCAGACGGAACCCTTGTCTGCACGCTGAAATTCAGTGAGGAGACCGGACGCAAGTGGACGCAGAACGGCATTGACCGCGCGATCATGCTGTTCAAGACCGTGACCATGCTCGGCGCGGACGGTGCCGAGATTCTGACCGCGTCCGACACCTACGTTTCCGCGACGGAATCCACCATCGGCTGGGCGACCCGCGTCGCGGATATGCGCATCGACAATGTGCGCGTGCTGATGCAGACCGCGCAGGAGACGACCGGCGCAGCCGTCACGGACACGGAACCGGAAAGCACCGGCTCCGTCTCGGAGACCGAACCCGACAGCACGGCTTCTGCTACGGAGAACGTCACAACGGCACCCGTCCCCGCCTCCACCGGATCGGAGACGGAGGAGGAGACCGGAACCGAAGCCGGGACAACTGCCGGAATCATTACGGAAACGGTTGACGACAGTCTCGCCATCTGGATCATGGTCGCCGTCATGCTGGTGGCAGTCGGCGTGACAGGCGGCATCGTCACGGCAAAAGAAACGCCGGCAGGAAAAGAGTACTTCCATGAAACAGTCTGCACATACCGCCCGGCACGCCGCCCTGGCGCTTCTTCTTGCCTGCATACTGGCAGTGTCCGCGATACAGATGCCTGTCTCTGCGGACGGAGCGATCACGCCGGAGCCGGTGGCTGTCGGGCACAGCGACCGCAACTATCCGTGGCTGGAGCGCTCTACCGAAACCTACCTGTACGACTTCACAAGAACCGATATCCTCACTTACTCGCAGGACGCGAAGCTGGCGACAGCCAGCCTGCGCACCAACATGGTGTTTGCGGACGGCAAGCTGTCCTGCAAGCCGGGCAAGACGTTTTCCTTCGGTTCTGCGGTGTTTCTCGGCGATGACTATGGGCTGGCGGGCGGCGATCTGTCCTTCCGGCTGGCACTGACCGGCGGCAGACTGGCGATCGGTTCGCGCCTGCAGAAAAAAGCTGCCGCCGCCGGACAGCTTGGTCTGTGGTTCACCTTCGCGCCGGATGGCGTGACCGTATCCGAACCGAAAAAGCGGCTTTTCCGTGCAGGTGCCGGGCGGCATCCCTGCCGGAGAGGCGACCGTGAAGCTGGAGGATCGGGTGGATACCCTGACGCTCACCCGTGACGGCGCGGTGCTCTGCTCGGTCGGCTACACTTCCGTATCCGGGGCGCTGACCGTGTACGGCGCGGATGGTAAAGCACTTGGAAGCACCGCGTCCACCGGGCTGAATCCGGCGGGATACTTCACGCTGTGGGCGGATGATTTCGGCGGCAGTGTGGACGACCTGTCCTTCACGCACTCGACCGTCAGGGACAAGACGGTTCTGGCCGGAGACCACACGGTGGACTATGCCGCGTGGGTTGCCACCGATGACCGCGACCGCACTACGCCGACTGCCGGGGAAACCGGCGGCGTGCGTGCGGGCAAGCAGGTCGGGCTGTTCTATTTCCTTTGCTGGACGGGCGGGGATGACCACGAGACGCCGCAGGATATCACGGCAAAGTATCTTGAACTGGGGCTGGACGGGCTGAAGAGCTACCTTGCAGACCCCACGACCTCCGGCGGTTACTACTGGGCGGAGCCTTACTTCGGGTACTACAAGAACCTCGACACGTGGGTATACCGCAAGCACGCCTATATGCTGGAGGCGGCAGGCGTGGACTTCATCTTCTGGATATGACCAACGGCGCGACCTATCCGGACGCGCTGGTCGCTCTGTGCGACACATGGCTGGAGATGCGGCACGAGGGGATAGCCACCCCGGACATCTGCGTGTTCACCAACGAGAAAACCGATGCGGACATGGCGTCCCTGCGCGGCAATATCTACTCGGACGCCGGCTGGGAGAAGTACTCCGAACTGTTCTATGTGTACAAGGGCAAGCCGCTGATCCTGCCAACCGGACGAACTGCTCGGCGGAGACGCGCGCGTTTCTGGATGAAAAGTTTACCGTGCGCAACTGCTGGGCATGGCGCGATGAGCCCGGCTCGTGGAGCTGGCTGCAGGAGTACCGTATTGTGGACGGGAAGGTGCAGCTGGTCAACGGCGGACCCGGCACCAATGCGGACGGCGAGTTTGAGCAGCTGGCGCTGTGCGTCGGGCACCATCCCACAACCAACAAGGGGCGCTCCTATGCCAACACGGTCTTCCCGCAGGTCAACGACGATTTCGGATTCTCACTGGATTCCGGTGCCGGCGCGGGCTTTGAGGCGCAGTTTGAGGCAGTCATGAAGCTGGATCCGGACATGGTCATGATAACCGGCTGGAACGAGTGGACGGCGGGACTCAACCATGACGGCGACAAGCGGGCGACCTTCGCCGGAACCAAGACCGGGCAGGGCTACTACATGGTCGATCTGTTCAACACCGAATACTCCCGCGATGCCGAGCCGATGCGACTGCGTCAGGGCGACACCGTGGGCTTCGGGGACAATTTTTACTACCAGATGGTGTCCATGATACGCAAATACAAGGGCACCGCCGCCGTGCCGGGCGCGACCGGGCAGGGAACCGTAAACATCACGGACGCTGCCGGCTGGGCAGGTGTCGGTCCCGACTACCGCGACACAGTGGGCGATGCGGCGCTGCGGCCTGAGCAGGGCTTCTTCAATAATACTGTGTACGTCAACAACACCGGGCGCAACGATTTTGATACCGCCGGGTATCGCAGGATGCGGAGTACCTGTACTTCACCGTGACCTGCGTCAATGATGTCGTGACCGACGACGGCATGAACTGGATGAACCTGTACCGAACACCGACGGCAAGTCCGCCACCGGCTGGGAGGGCTATGACTTCGTCGTCAACCGGGCGCGCGACAGCCACTATGTGTCGATCGAGTCGCTGGCGGACGGCTGGCGCGGCAGGGCGGTCGGGCAGGCGCTGTACACCGTTTCCGGCAACCGCATGACCGTGCGCGTGTCCAAGGCGGCACTGGGCGTATCGGGCGAGTTGACCTCCTTCCTGTTCAAGTGGGCGGACAACTCCACGACGTCCGGCAATGTCATGGAATTCATGGATCTCGGCGACACCGCGCCCAACGACCGCTTTGCATACCTGTACGAGGGCAAGGCGGGGAGAGCCGGAACCTGACCTACACGCTGCCGGGCGAGGCACTGCGGGACGAGACACAGCCCCCTGCCGGGTATGCCGGACTGGACAGCCCCGGGCGAAACCGGGACAGGAACCGAGACCGCATCCGAACGGAGCCGGCACGGAAACCTCTTCGGAAGCAACCACGGGCGGCGACGAGCCGGAACAGAGCGGGAAACGGGTGCTGAAATACTCTGTTTTCCTCAAGGGATGCATCGTGCTGACCGGCGGCGTGCTGGGACTTTGCGCGTTCGTGCTGATTGCAATCCCGGACTGGAAGCGGGACAAAAAGAAAAAAGAATGACTGTAAAAGGGGCTGTTAAGGAAACACCGAATAAATCCGGGTTTCCTTAACAGCCCCGTGACATCTTTCATCTTTATGGCTGAACGGTTATGGTGGTATCTGATAATATTCTGACCCGGCACTTTGAATCGGATGCCCGGACGACAGACAAAGCCCGCCGCAATTCAAAGAATTACGGCGGGCTTTTGGCGGAGAAGGAGAGATTTGAACTCTCGCGCCGGGTTAAATCCGACCTACACCCTTAGCAGGGGCGCCTCTTCGGCCTCTTGAGTACTTCTCCGTAGTACTGCCCCGGGCAGCCGCTTGCAGAACCCGGAACGCATACATTATACACGATGCGGGGCGATTTGTCAAGAGATTTTTGAAAAAACGGAGAAAACGGCAGTTACTTTTTTTGCCGCGGCGCTCATGATCCCGTTTGAATAGTGTTTGCTTGCTCAAATCACGTCCGGAAAAATGCAGATTGCACATTTTATCTTGACTTTCGGGCGGATTTCGGTTATAATGACGCAAGGATTACCATATTCCGCAAACAGAAAGGAATAAATGCCATGAGCTTCTGGATATGTGCTGACGAATATCCGACGGAAACGCATCTGTACTATTTTACCCATACTTTTTCTGCCGCTCCGGGTGCGACGCTGACAGCCCGCTCCTGCGGCGACACCCGCTACCGCCTGCTGCTGAACGGGCATCCGGTCTGCGAGGGTCCCTGTCAGGGATCGTCCTATGTCCGCTACTACGAGGAGAGTGACCGACTCCTTCCTGCTTCCCGGCGAGAATACGCTGACGGCAGAGGTGCTGTATGTGCAAGAGGGATCGTTTATCTCTGTCTACCGCGGTTCACGCCCTGCCTGGCTGGATGGCTGTCTGACAGCGCCGGACGGTGACAGGCGCCCGCTCGGCACCGACGGCAGCTGGGAATGCACGCGCGAAGATGCCGTCGGGTTCTACCATGTTCCCGGCGTGCATACCTCCGTGCCGCCTTTTGAGGAGGTGCGCGGCGCATCCGTCCGGACGCCGGTACAGACCAGACAGATGTATGAGCCGGATCTTGGCGGGAAAGGCTACAATATTTTCGGACTGCGGGAATACTACCCGCTGACGCCGCGCCCCATCCCGCAGATGGAAACCGGCGAGCCGCATCCCTTTACGGTATTGCGCAGGGGCGACGGCTGGATGGAGCTGGATGCCGGCGCGTATACCACTGCCAAGGTGTCCTTTGGCTTCACTGCCGCCGCCGGCGCGTGCGTGAAGATTATCTATGCCGAGTGCGTGTCTGTCGCGGACGCGGAGGGCAACCGACACAAGGAGCTGCGGGACGCATGGGACGACCCCACCGCGCGCATGGAGGGCGTGTACGATACGGTGTATGCAAACCGGGGAACGGCAAAGCTTTTCACCGTTCTGGTATCGCGCATTCCGCTTTGTCCGGCTGGAGTTTCCGGCGGATGCGGGCTTTGATCCGGATGTCATGACCTTTGCCCCTTACTTCTATCCAATGGACGTCACGGGCAGCTTTTTCTGCTCGGACGGGCGGCTCAACCGGATGTGGGATATCAGCCGGAACACGGTGCTGTGCTGCACGCACGAATGTATGTGGACTGCCCTTACTACGAGCAGCAGCAGTACGACATGGATTCCTGCCTGGAGATGCTGTTTACCTTCCGCGACCTCCGATGCACGGATGCCGCTCAAGAGTCGACAGACCTTGCCCATTCGCAGATGGCGGACGGAATGCTCAGGCGAACTATCCTTCCACCGGGGTACAGATCATCCCGGATTTCACGCTGTTCGGGTGCTGATGCTGCGGGAATACCTGCGTTACGCGGGAACCGACGGGGCGGCGTGCGAACCGGTGCGCGCGTTGACCGGCACGATGGATAAGGCGCTGGGCGTGTTTGAAAACTACATGACCGACAGCGGACTGATCGGTCCCACCCCCCTACTGGCCCTTCGTGGACTGGGTGCCGGGCTGGCAGGTCGGCGTGCCGGACGGCGGGCGCGAGGAGCCGCTGACCGTGACCTGCGATGTATGCCGCCGCTCTGCGTGCAGGCGCGGAGATATGCCGGACGCTGGGGCGTGCAGAGCGCGCCGCCGAGTACGAGCGCCGTGCGGCTGCCATGATTGATCGCGTCAACGCGCTCTGCTATGACGCCGATGCCGGGCTGTATCGCAATACGCCCTCGCGCTCGGGAGTTCAGCCAGCATACGACACTTTGGGCTGTTCTGTCCGGGGCGGTGCGCGGCGAGGAAGCCGGTGCGCTGGTAGACCGTACCTTTGACGGGCACGTTCCGGTGGCGGTCTGTACCTTCTCCATGAACCATTATCTGTTCCGTGCGCTGGAAATGGCAGGGCGCTATGAAGCCTACGCGCCGCGCCTGCTGGAGGGCTGGCAGCGGATGCTTGATCTGCATTGCACCACGTGGTGCGAGAATCCGGATTCGCCCGGAGCGAGTGCCACGGCTGGTCATCGGCACCAATCTATGAATTCTCCGCATGGTTCTTGGTGCATTCCCGACCCGGGACGGCTGGAGTCATGTATCGGTTCAGCCCTGCCCGCCGGAAGGACTGTCCTTTGCGGAAGGGTCCGTCCCCACGCCGTATGGGGATCTGTTCATCCGTTGGGAGCGCAGGGACGGCGATTTCACACTGACCGTGCGCAAACCGGAGGGAGCGCCGCTGTGCGTGACGGCTGTCCTGCCGGACGGACTGGCTGTGCCCATGGGCTCGGACTGCAGTCTGACCGCCAGCTGTACCCTGTAATATCCGGACGCAAACACCTGGGGGGGTAAAAACTCATTTTGAGTTTTTACCCCCCCAGATGACGTTAAGGAAACGCTGATTTAGTGAGGCACCCCTTTGACAGAGCACCAACGTGTGCATGAACGCCTATGCGGGATGCCGCAAACCCATCACGGCGCGATGACCCGCACGCTGACTTCTCCGCTGTGCAGAATACGTATTCCGTCCGGCGTCTCGACAATCAGACCGAAGTTGCTGTCCACGCCCCGGACGACGCCATCCAGTATCTCATTCCCACGCGTCGCCCGCACGGACTGCCCGGTCAGTGTCAGGCGGCGGCGGTACTCCTCAGGGTCGCGGGTGCGGTGACTGTGTCCGTGTTCAGCATGGTCGAAGCTCGCGGGCGATCTGCCCGCAGAGCATTCCCCGTCCAGCGGCGCGCGGCGCGGGGAGTCAGCGTCCAGCAGACATCCGGCAGGTGCCCGCAAGCCGGACGGAAATTCCGCCGTTGTCGATTGATGCCCCAGCCTGCCGCAAGGTAGGTCTCCCCCGCGCGCGGCGTGACGGCTTCGGTCGAATGCCGCAGACCTTTCCGCCGCTCCGGTATAGGTCATTGACCCACTTGATGCCGGTTTCGACTCCGGCAACCGTCCGGATAGCACGGCTTGCTGCGACTGCCGCCGCCGCCGTTACCGATACTGCCTCGTCCAGCGGCTTGTCCGTGCGCCAGAGCAGAGTCATATATAGCCCCGTCCCTGCCGGCGAATAGAAATCCCGTCCCAGCCGTCCCCGCCCCGCTGTCTGCGCACGCGCGGCAAGAAGTGTTGTCGGACATCCGGCTGCCTGCGCAAGACGCTTCGCTTCCGTGTTGGTCGAATCAATCTCTTCAAATATCTTTATCTGTATACCGCCATACTCCCGCGAGTCCCCTGCGAACGTCGGATTCACTCAACGGAATCAATGCTTGCTCCATGCCTGTATTCTCCCTTTCCCCTGTGCTTTCCCACCCATCATATCACCAAATCTCCCCCTATTCCTGAACAGACTGTAAATCTTGCGCTCTGTCTCATAAAAAAACGATACGGGGAACGAGGAACGGGGAACGAAAAGCAAGCAAATGTTGTCGCCCTGTGAATTTTACAAAGAACACTTGATTTTTTCTGCAAAATGGTGTATAGTAAGAAACGATACTTTTTCGACGCTCCCCGGAGCGCAATCCCACACAGAGGAGAACATGAACCGAATGAGAACCGCAAAAATTACCCTGCTCGCCATGGCGGCGGCACTTTTACCTGCCTGTGCCTGCTGGTTGCCTGCAATGTGCCCGGCAGTAGTTCCTCGTCCGAAACCGCTACCGGGGAAACCGGATCCGCCACGGATGATTCCGGAACCGCCACCGCTACATCCCGCCTGAATGAGGACGTGACAGCACCGGTCCGCTACGACTACCTGTCTGCCGATGTGTCCGCAGATGTCGATATTGAGCCGTCTGACTACTCCGACATGAAGCTGACACTGCCTGCCAGTCTGCGCGTGACCGATGAGGACGCGATGGAGTATATCAAGCAGACCATACTGTTTGAGTACCGCGTTGCCGATAACGGTACCGAGAAGATGACCGACAAGAAGATGAAGAAGGGCGACTCCGCCTTCATCTACTACAAGGGCGAGATTGACGGCAAGGAGTTCTCCGGCGGTTCCAACTGGGACGATAAGACTCCCTATGAGCTGAAGCTCGGCTCCGGATCCTTCATCCCCGGCTTTGAGGACGGGCTGATCGATGTCATTCCCGCGCTGACCTCCAAGGAAAGCCCGGTCACGGTCAAGGCGACCTTCCCGCAGGATTATGGCAAGGAGGAGCTGAACGGTAAGGAGGCTACGTTTTTACGTGGTGGTGGAGTATGCCGTTCAGTACACCCTGCCGGAGTTCAACCGGGAGTTTGTGGAGAAGACGCTGAAGTACACCGCCAAGAAGGACGTGTATACCAGCGATGCGGAGTACCTGCAGGAGTACATCGCCTATATCCGCCAGCAGCTGGAGTCCAAAATTGCCGACCAGGTGTCGTACGCCAAGACAGACGCGCTGTGGACATACCTGACCGACAAGGCGGTCTGCCGGAACCTGCCGCAGTCCGAGATTGATTTCTACTATGATTCCTACCTCAGCAGATCAAGTCTGCATACAGCCAGTATTCCACCTACTACGGGGAGAACTTTACCAAGATGTATCCCGATGAGGCGCATTTCTCGGTCTGGTACATGGGGCTGAAGTCCGCCGAAACATGGAAGGAGGAGCTGAAGCAGCTCTCCGTCCGGCTTGTGAAGAAGGACATGATCACGCACGCCATTGCCGAGAAGGAGAACATGGAGACTGTCACCGATGAGGAGTACAAGAAGGTCGTGGAGTACTGGGTGCAGCAGTATTCCGGGCAGATGACCTCCGACGAGATCGTCAAGAGCATGGGCGAGCTGTATCTGAGACAGTCCGCGCTTGCGGATCGCATGAGCGATTGGCTCATGCAGCACGCGACCTTCACCTACGCCGAGGAAGGGAACTGAGGGCGCGACCGGTTCCCGGCGAATCTGCCGATGCCTGAAAAAGAGGCACGCGGACATCCGATTTCGGATGCCGCGTGCCTCTTTTCCCTATTACGGATTACTTGCTTTTTGACAGTTTCGACCAGCTCTGCCAGCAGCTGCTCCTGCCGGAGGATGGCGTCCTCGACCGCAGCCTGCCGGGCAACTGCCGCTTCCTCGGCGGCTTTGGCGGCTTCGGCGGCGGCGTCAGCTCCGCTTGCGCGGCAGCCTTGGCGGCTTCTGCCGCGGCGATCTTCTTCGCATCCAGCCTGTTCTTGGCGTGCATCATCACGCGCAGTACAAGGAAAATGCAGAACGCGACCAGAATAAAGTCCAGAATGGTTTGTATCCATGTTCCCCCACAGGATAGCAACCTCGGGAACCGCTTCGACACCCTCGGTGGCTTCCACGCCCTTGCGGAGCACGGTCTTGATATTATCCAGATCGGTTCCGTCTGTCAGCAGACTGACGCAGGGGTTGATGACGTAATTGACAAGACCTGTCACGATTTTTCCGAACGCACCGCCGATGACGACACCGACTGCCATATCCACTACGTTTCCGCGTGTGATAAACGCTTTGAAATCTGACCAGAATCCGCCTTTCTTTTTAGACATACCTCAAAATCCTGCCTTTCGCACGTTTTTTTGCGCGAACCAGCCGCGCATATGTACGCGAATATTGTACTACAAATTACATCGCATGTCAAGGGAATTTTTCCTTGGCGCTCGGCGTGGCAGGCACTTTTTTGCCGTCGGGGAGGGGGAGCGGAGTCCAAAGCCCGCTGAACGCAGATCAGGGAAATACGGCAGTGATCCCTGCCGACGGCAGGATCCTTGCCGACGGCAGAATCTTTGCCGGCTATCGGTTGACAGCTGTCTTTTTTTGTGTTATACTGATTGCAATCAAGCGCGGGGAACAGATCGGCAGTTTCTTGGGTGAGCGGAGGATAACAGTCTGAAAATGCTTTTTCGGACAGGAGTTTTGTGCCCTGGCAGTCTGAGTGACCGCCATTCCGGCAAGCCGGAACCGCCGAAAACTACCGCGTTGGTGAGAAAGGAACGGTCATAAACATGAAACATCGGGGAAAACTGCTTCTGGTGACAGCAGGTCTGATGCTGTCTCATCGCGATTCTGTGCGCCTGTACCGGACCGACTGAAACGAACACGGGCACCTCGTCCGAGACGGCGGGTTCCGCAACCGGAACCGAAACCGCAACGGAAGCCGTCACGGGTACGGAGACCGGATCGGCAGCTGCCGATACCGACACGCAGACTGAGACGGAAACCAAACCGACCGTGTCAGAGGACGTCATAGGCATCGCCAATGTGGCGAACGCCGGGTATGCCATGGCAGGCTCCTGCCGCAATACCGACGGGTATTCCAACCTGCACGCCAATGACAACGACCTGTCCACCCGTTCTCCAGCCAGGACTTTTCGGCGGCGGAAAGCGATGTGTACCTGTTCGTTGACCGACACGCGCGTATACGGTCCGTTCGGTCGTTCTGCTGCCTGCCGCCGGCGAGGCGGAGCTGTTCCCGGTTGACTTTGACCTGCAGGTATCGGATGACGGGCAGGCATGGACAACGGTGCAGAGCCGCACCGACGTGTCCGGCGTCGGCGAGGCAGGCGTAACGGTGGATATGGGCGGCGTTGAGGCGTCCTTTGTCCGCCTGCTGGTGCATCGGATGGCAGAGGATAAGGGAAAGTACCGCTTTGCACTGGGCGAGATGCAGGTGCTGGCGGACGTGCGCCGTACCGATAACCTCGTGCTTCGCCAGAACGACATCTGGCTCTATACGGATACTTCCGCTACCCTGACTGCGGCATACCGCCGCATTGCCAACGTCACGGAGGAAGCGCCCCTGCGTTTCTTCACGGATGACCCTGCCGTGGCGGAGATCGACTGCAATACGGGCAGCATTACGCCCCGCGGCTTTGGCGATACCTTGGTTTACGCCTATGACGGCGAGAACCTGACCGCCTGCCACGTGCGCGTGCTGGACGATACGCAGACTGCATTCCGCATCAGCACCTTTTACCATTCCAATTTCGGGTATCCCGATGTTATTCCCGCGTGCCTGGACTACATGAAGGAGGCGGGCATCGGATTCCTGGAGGAGACGCGCACCTACGATGCCGCCGGCAATCGTCTGCGACTATATGATGTACCTGTGCGCCAAGCGGGATATTTTCTACTCGGTCAGCGATCCGCTCCACGATCTGGCTTTGTCCAAGGGGCGAGTCAAAGCCGGATCATCGAGCTGGTTCAAAAGTACGAGAACCGTGCCGGCTTCGGCGGCATTTATCTCGTGGATGAGCCACACGAGGAATCCAACGACTACGCCCGCGTGGCACGCATCATCCACGACTACAACCATCACATCACCCCGCACCTCAATCTCCTGCCCATCGGCGGATTCCCCTCCTGGGATGAGTATGTGTCGGAGTATTGCGCCATCACAGGCGGTACGCATCGGATGGAGTACCTGTCCTACGACAACTACTGCTTTATGGCTGACGGCGGCTTCAACTGGGGCGTATACAATTCGCTCAATAAGATACGCCAGTACGGGCTGAAGTACAACGCCTCGACGGGCTACTATATGCAGTGCATGGAAATACGCGGCGCTTACCGCATCTCCTCCGATGAGGAACTGCTGTTCAATGCCTCTATGGGGCTTGCATACGGCATGAAGAATTTCAAGTGGTTTGTCTACCTGACGCCTATCGGGGGCGGGGGAGAGCCATTCACGACCGGCGTGATCGGTCCCGATTTCAAGCCCTCCGTTATGTATGAGGGCGTGAAGGCGGCGAATGCCCGCATTACCGAGTGGGGCAAGGTTTTGGGCAAGAGTGACGCCGTGGAGGTTTACCATTCGGATGCCGTTTCCGGCAACGAGGTCGTGCCGGAGGATTTCGTCATCCGGCAGACCTCCGACAACGCCGCCATATATGCGCTCTATCAGTCGCTAGAAGGCGACGGGCGGCAGTACGTGGTGGTCGTCAACCGGGATTTCGGCAAGGGACGGGATAAGGAATTTACCTTTGCCGTTAAGGAAGGGCTGCCCTCACTGGAGCTTTACGACGGTGGTGCATGGACGTCGCTGGATATCGGGAGCGGCAGCTTCAGCCTGTTCATTGCGGCTGGCGACAGCGCCATCCTGCGCCTGCCGGAGGGATATGACTTCCGCCGCCCCGCCGCCAAGCCTTCGGATAATCTCGCACTGGGGCGGGCTGCCTTTGTGAGCAGTTCGCAGTACACCTTCTGGACCGAAAGCGACAAGGCGTCCTACCGCCTGACCGACGGGGAAACGGCATCCGGCGGCTGGCTTGCCGGCAACCGCGACACGAATCCGATTGTTCTGATCGACCTGGGTGAGGTTAGGCAGATCAGCCGCGTGGAGCTGTTCGTGTTCGTGACCATGGAGAAGCGCTTCCCCGGCAGTGCCACGATCGAGGTGTCGGCAGACGGCGTGACATGGACGCAGGTGTTCTCCTCGCAGATCACGGCAGGTGCGGACGGATCCGCTTCCTGCGGGTTTGACAAGGCGGACGCCCGCTATGTCCGTATAACCGCCGGCGGCGTCCGATGTGCGCTCGGCGAGATCGGGATATACGCACAATGAGCCGGAGCGGCACGCCGCACGCGCAAGCCGCCGGCATCGGCGGACGCGGCGCCCCGGTTGCCCGCGACTGAAAACAAAACTGAAAACTGAAAACTGTAAAATATTTCTCCGTTTTTGCGAAAAGTTCCGACAAAATGCCGTTCCGGATCGTTATACAGTATGAGGGGGATTACGATATGCCTGAATCAGAATCTTTGCTGCGTACGGACGAAGGTTTTGAGGCGTTTTATACCCGGCACTATAAGTTGGTATACCGCACCTGCTTCTCCTACATGAAGAACACCGCCGATGCGGAGGACTGTACCGAGGACGTATTTGTCAAAGTGCTGACCGGACAGTACTCCTTTGAGGACGAGAATCACGAGAAGGCATGGCTGACCGTTACCGCCATGAACCTGTGCAAGGACAAGCTGCGGCACTGGACGCATCGGCAGGTCGTGTCGCTGGATGACTGTGCCGAGCTGGTCGGCGACGGTGCGCCGCACATCGACGAAACGCTGGATGCCGTGCTGAAGCTGCCGCCGAAGTATAAGGACGTTATCTACCTGCACTACTACATGGGCTACAAGACAGACAGAATAGCCGAGATGCTGGAGAAGCCTCCGTCCACCGTCCGGAATCACCTGCGGGAGGCAAGGGAACTTTTGCGCAAGCTGTTGGGAGGGATACAACCGTAATGAAAAAAGGTATGGAGGAGAACGGTCAAAGGACGGATCCGGGGACTGACGGAAGGCAGGAGCAGGAGGATGCCGTCCTGCGCGGACAGTTGCAACAGGCGCTGGACAGCGTGGAGCCGGACGGGAGGCGCGGGAACGGATGCTGCGTCGCATCCGGGAAAAGGCGGCTGCCCGGCAGACCGCCGATGAACCGACTCCCGTGTCCGCACCGGAACCGGCACGCCGCCGCGCGGGCTTTGGGGGCAGCTTCTGCGGTACGGGCTTCCGACCGCCGCCTGCCTGTGCATCCTGATGATTACGCTCTGGCGTGCGCCGGGTCTCGACCTCCGGCAAGCCGGGTGACGGTGGCGATCGGGAGCCTGCCACCACTCCCATTGTCCGCTTTGTCGGACCGTCCGCTGGATGCGGCGGGACTGTCCCTGTCCCTGCCCGAAGGCGCCGGAAATGTGTCCAGCACACTGGTGGACGGGCAGATCGCCTGCGTGTACTTCGTCATGGACGGTAAGGCATACGCCCTGTACGCCTCGCGGCTGGAGGGAGATTTCTTCGGGCTGGACGGCGACATCGTGGAGACCGAGCAGATAACGGGCACGTTCAGCGCCATCCTGCAAAAGGTGCGCCCGCTTCTGCCGAGCAAGGAGAACCCGATTCCGTCGAGCCCGGGCGAGGAGGCGACCACCTCAGCGGGTGAGCCTTCGCCGGTCGGTATCCCCGGCGCCTATCAGGCGGTCTGGGAGGCAGACGGTGTCCGCTACTACCTGTGCGCCACCAACGGCGCATCGGCGGACGATGTGCTGACGGTCGTGCGCCAGCTTATGCCGGGGCGGAAACCGGGAACGAAGCGGAATAACCGCGCCGGCAAAAGGGGCTGTAAAAACTCATTTTGAGTTTTTACAGCCCCTTTTTTGTTGTCCGTTATCTGTTATTTGTTATCTGTTATCGGTAGTCGTAGCGCTCGCCGGTCTGCACCGGTATACAACGCCCGGCGGTCAGTTCCCGCACCCGCTCGCACAGCGGCGCGGCGACGGCAACTTTGACTGCCAATGTCAGCGTGACCTGCTCGGCAAAATCCTGCGCGTCGGTCAGCGCTCCGGCACGGGAAATCTCCGGCAGGAGCCGCTGGTAATCGCTGTAGGAAACCGCCAACGACAGCACGGCATACCGCTCGTAGGTGATGATACCCGCGTCCTCCAGCGCCAGCCGCGCGGCGGACGAATAGGCGCGGATCAGTCCGCCCACACCCAGCAGCGTCCCGCCGAAGTAGCGCGTCACCACCACCACGGCGTCGGTCGCGCCGGTGTGCCGGATCGCCTCCAGCGTCGGCATTCCGGAGCTGCCCTGCGGCTCTCCGTCATCCGAGTAGCGCGCGACCGTGTCGGCACCCAGCCGGAACGCCCAGACGTTGTGCGTCGCATCGGAGAATTCCTTTTGCCGTGCCTTGACAAACGCCAGCGCCTCCTCTTCGGTCCCTGACCGGGGCGGCGTGACTGAGAAAGACCGATTTGCGATCCTCCAGCTCGCCGTGCCCCTCGCCGCGCAGTGTGGTGTACAGCAGTCCGCGGTCGGGGGCGCTCATGCGTTGTCCTCCCGCCCGGAGCCGGGCTCCGGCTCCAGCCATGCGTCGCGCCCCACCTCTGCCTGCAACGCCGCCAGCATCGCACCGTAGCGCAGAGCGACTGGCGGCGGATCAGTCCCTCGTGAATCATGGTTTCAAACCTCCAGAAACTGACCCAGCAGGCGGCATCGGTTTCTCCCTCCTGCAGAGTCAGGGAATCGGCGGGCAGTGTGCGGCGCACAAGATAACAGTCCGAAAAGGCGGACGGCTCCCGGATACTGCCAAGCAGGTGCAGCTCCTCCGGCGCGGCGTCAATGCCGGTCTCCTCGCGCAGCTCACGCCGTGCGGAGGTCGACTGTCCTCTCCGGCGATGCCGGAGCCTCCCGTCACCTCCCACCAGCCGGGATACATCCCCTTGCAGGCGGCGCGGCGGGTCAGAAGCAACCGCCCCCGGTCATCCACCGTGTACACCGTCACGACAGTGTGATAGGTGCCGTGCGGCATGGGGGTACTGCCGTCCGCGCGGGTGCGTCTGCCCCAGCGGGCGGCGGTCCTTGTCCAGAAGATCCCACAATTCCATGCTCATTCCCCCTCCGGCGTGCGCCGGTTCGGGTCAAACTGCTTCAGCAGGCCGTATACGCGGTCATCTACCGTTGCCACGGCGGTGATGTACTCATCGCCGTACTCCACCGATTCCACCGCCGCCTTTTCGCTGTACAACCGGGCAAGCGCACCGGACTGCGCATTCGGAATCCGGAAGGTCACGCGGCGTTTGCCCTGCCGGATGAGCGTCTCCAGTGCCGTTGCCAACGCATCACAGCCCTCACCGGTACGGGCGGAGATGCACAGCGCGCGCCGGGCGTCGCTGTCGCGGAAGCGGTCGGATACCATGCGCTCCAGCCTGCGCGGTCGCCCGCTTCCCGGTCGCACTTATTGAAGACATACAGCGTCGGTTTTGCGCCGGCGCCCAGCTCGGTCAGCAGCTCCTCCGTCACGCGGAGCTGCTCGCAGTGCGGGTCGGAAACGTCCAGCAACAGGAGGATGATGTCCGCATATACCGCCTCCTCCAGCGTGGAGCGGAAGGCACTGATCAGATGGTGCGGCAGTTTGCGAATGAATCCTACCGTATCGGTCAGCAGAACCGACCCCCGCCGGGCAGGGTGAACTTGCGCGTTGTCGGATCGAGCGTGGCAAACAGCTTGTCCTCTGCCAGAATGCCGGCACCTGTCAGCGTGTTGAGCAGGGGTGGATTTGCCCGCGTTGGTGTAGCCGACGATGGCGATGCGGGGGCAGACCGCCCGGTCGCGGGACTGCCGCATGGTGCGGCGGTTCTTTTTCCACGACTGCCAGCTCAGCCTTCAGCGCATCCACGCGGCGCTTCATGTGCCGCCTGTCGCTCTCCAGCTTGGATTCGCCGGGACCGCGCGTTCCGATCCCGCCGCCCAGCCGGGACATATCCGTGCCGCGTCCGGTCGCGGGGCGCCGTGTACTGAAGCTGTGCCAGCTCCACCTGCAGCTTTCCCTCCGCAGTAACGGCGTGCAGGGCAAAGATATCCAGTATCAGCATGGAGCGGTCGATCACGCGCAGATCCTCTATGCCGATGTCGTCCTCCATGTTGCGTATCTGAACGGGTGTCGTCGCAGTCAAACACGACCAGCGACGCCTCCAGATTGCGGCACATATCCGCCAGCTCGCGCACTTTGCCGGAGCCGATGAGTGTCCGGGCATCCGGGGCGGAGCGGCTCTGCACCATGCGGGCGGCAACAGTGCCTCCGGCGGTGTCCAGCAGGCGTGCCAGCTCGTCCATGCTTTCGTCCACGTCCTCCGCAGTATCCGCATCGGTCGATGCTGACCAGCACGGCGCGGGGCTTCTCCGGTTGCTCCTCCGGGGCGCGGAGGGAATCGTTTTTCAGAATAACAGCCATATGAAATCCTCCTTGAATCAGGAAACCGCAGATCGATCCGGTACTGCACGGGGATGATTGCGTTTCCGCAGGTATCGGGATGCCGGTCTCCCCGGCGATCGACAGCAAAAGGGCAGGATGCTCTCTCTTTACGCGAGTGCGTCTCCTGCCCTATGGATCTCTCCGAATGCCGGTCGCAATATGCCGCACTGCGCGACCCCGCCAAACGATGGCAGGGCGCACCCGGCACGCGACGGAACCGTTCCGTGCGAGAAGTGCTGGTTACTTCTTGACAGCAGCCAGTCTCTTCTTGAAACGATCCAGCCGTCCGCCTGCATCGACAAACTTCTGCTTGCCGGTGTAGAAGGGGTGGCACTTGGAGCAATGTCCACACGCAGTTCACTGCCCTTGGTGGAGCGGGTGACAAAGGTCTCTCCGCAGGCGCAGCGGACTGTACACTCAACGTACTCAGGATGAATTCCGTTCTTCATTTCACGATACCTCACTTTGAAATTCCCTGATGTGCTTTGACATCGGGTACGCAAGCCATCACATTATAACACATTCTTTCCCGGAATGCAATAGGATTTTTGAAATTTTCGGAAGGATTTTGCGGGGGCTTACCCGGCGTTCCGTTTTCCCGCCTCCTCTCTGCCGACATCGGAGTTGTGCTGATAAAAAGGCATTTTTTTCTTCCGGAGGAAAAACCTGAAAAGGGTTGACAAAATATGCATAATAGATTATAATGACTAGTGGCTGTTTTTGTAGAAAGCAAGCGGGGATTCGCGAAAATCCGGCGTGCGGGCATTGTGAAGACAAAAGACATGGAGATTGTTCGAATCCACAAAAGGTAGAGGAGCGTATCCTGAAAAATGAAACGTCTGTTGAAACATCTGCTGCCTGCTATGCTGGCGTTGTGTATGATGCTGTCTTGCCCGACCCTGCTTGTGGGGGCGGCGGTGGATGACGCAGGGCGTCCGATCCCCGTGAGTGTCAAGCTATACACACCGCGCGGGACAGCCGTGGATGCGTCCGTGACGGTCGGAGAGCTGACCGCGGGTGAGCAGTCAGCGGCGACGGCAGTGAAAAAGAAATATTCGGCATTGGGCGCTGTTTGCCCGGAGGAGGCAAGTCTGCGTTACAACTGTCATTCCTACGCGTGGGTGGAACGGGATACGGAACTGACGGCCTGCTGGGTCGGTTCGGTCGGGGCGTTCATCCAGGATGGCAGCTATGTCCGTATCGCGGAACCGGAAGTCGGCTGTATAGTTGTATATTACCAGACGATGTCGATTGATCTTGTGACCATTCACGCGGACGGCAGTGAGACCTCGGAATCCATAATCTACCTCCGCTCCCTGTCCCATTCCGGCGTCGTGACGGCGGTTCCGACGGGATCCAGGCAGCTGTCCGATATTACGGTCGAGTCCAAGTGGGGCAGGGCAGGACTGTTCCGTCACAAGGGCGATGTCTGCCCCTACGTGATGGAAGAGGATCTCGCCGAAAGATGGCTCAGCGATACGCAGGTCATGCGCGGGCGCGACGGCTTCAGCGGCGTGGAGTACTACCGCTTCAATGCGGACAACTACCGCGGACTGCGCCTGCAGGATGCGGCGACTCAGCCTCCGTCAGCATCCGGAACGGTCTTTGGCGCGACAGGGACGGCGAGATACGCTACTATGTGCAGAACGAAGCGCAGTTTGTGGGACTCGTCTCGGACAGCAACGGCGCCTACTACTACATAGATGAAACAAAAAGGCGGTCCGCGGCGAGTCGCGCCGTGTCGACCGTTTCCGCGCCAACCGGCTTCTGCCGGTCGGAACGTGGTCCTTCGGTGAGGACGGCGCCATGACCAATGCGCCCACCCTGCTCGCCGGGGACGATATGCTGAACGGGCTGATCCGACTGGCGAACGGCACGGTCCAGTATCTGCAGAACGGCGAACCGACCTTTGCCGGGCTGGTGCGCAGTGACGCGGGCGATTACTACTTCATCGGTCCCTCCAAGCGGGCACTGTCCAACATAACCTACACTTTCCCGACGAAGTACACCAACGGGCTGTTGCCCGCCGGAACCTATACCTTTGACAGCACGGGCAAGATCGCTCAGCTGCCGGAACTGCTGGCAGGCGATGACTACGGAACGGACTCGTCCGGATGCCGGACGGCAAGGTGCAGTATTTCCGGAACGGACAGCCGGCATTTGCAGGTCTTTTGAAGAGCAACGCGGGCGACTACTACTTTATCGACCCCACCGGACAGGCAGTCCGGAACAGGAGTATGCTTTCTCGGCGCAGTATGCCAACGGACTGCTGCCCGCCGGAACCTATATCTTTGACAGCACGGGCAAGATCGCACAACTGCCGGAGTTGCTCGGCGGGGAGAGCTTGGTCAACGGGCTGATCCGCCTGCCGGACAACAGCGTGCAGTACCTGAAGGACGGCGTGCCGACCTTTGCGGGGCTTGTCCGGAGCAATGTGGGCGACTACTACTTTATCGGCACCTCCAAGCGTGCCGTGACCGGGGTGCGCTACACCTTTGCGGCTTCGTATACCAACGGACTGCTTCCCGCCGGTACCTACACCTTTGACGGCGCGGGAAAAATGACGCAGGTGCCGGTTCTGCTTGCCGGAACTGACTTTATGAACGGTCTAGTGCGCCTGCCGGACGGAAAGGTGCAGTACTACGTAGACGGCAAGAACACCTTTGCCGGACTGGTTCGGAGCGATGCGGGCGACTACTACTTCATCGGTCCCTCCAAGCGCGCCGTGACAGATACGACCTATACCTTCCCCGACACCTACTCCAACGGACTGCTGCCTGCCGGAACCTATACGTTTGACGGCACGGGCAGGATCACGCAGCTGCCGGAACTGCTCGGCGGTACGGACTTCATGAACGGGTTGGTGCGCCTGCCGGACGGCACGGTGCAGTATTTCGTGGACGGCACGGCAACCGCCGCCGGCTTGGTGCAGAGCAACGCGGGCGATTATTACTTCATTGATTATACCCCTGCAGGCTGTCAGGAACAGACGCTATGCCTTCAGCCGGCTGAAAGCCAACGGATTGCTGCCTGCCGGAACCTATACGTTCGACGGTACAGGCAGGATCACGCAGCTGCCGGAACTGCTCAGCGGGCAGGATTGCCTGAACGCTCTGGTGCGGATGCCGGACGGCAAGGTACAGTTCTTTGAGAACGGCGTGGCGGCTGCCGCCGGACTGGTGCAAAGCGACGCGGGCGATTACTATTTCATCGGCAACACCAAGCGCGCCACGATGAACGCGACCTGCAACATCAGCGAGGAGGAGACCAACGGGCTGCTGCCTGCCGGAACCTACATGACCGACGGATGGGCAGAGTCATCGTGAACACGACGGGAGCGGCTGAAACCGAGCAGGAAGCCGCATAAAAAAACAGAACAGCAATGACCCGGACAGCGGCGGCGCAGAGCGCGCGTTGTCCGGGCGCTGTTTCGTACAGGAGGGAAGGCAAGCAGTATGGGTAAGAAAAAAGCAACGCGGGGCGCAGTCGCAGAGCGCACGCCGCGACCGTGGCGTGTCTGGCATTGACCGTATGCCTGCTGATCACGGGGACGGCAGGATGCAGAAAATCTCCGGACAGGGACAGAAATTTTTTTGAGGTTCGGCTGCGGACTCAGGCAACGGCGGCAGGGGAAAGCGCCAGCCTGAACACGGTGGATCTGTCGCAGGTCATCAGCATCAGCTATATGCCGCGCATCCTGTCCAGCAACCGCTGGCAGCTGGAGAGCGACCGGGATCGGGAAGCCTTCGCGTCCCTGCTGACAGACGTTCCCTTCACCCGTCTGACCGACGGGGATACCCCGGCAGATGATCCGGCTGTGTCGGAGCGGGTGCATCCGATTGTGGAGAAGGGACTGCTGTTTTCCTACACCGTCCGGGATCGGAAAACGGAAGGAACCGTTTACATCGCCCCGGACGGGCAGGCGTGCTGGTTTACCAGCGACGGCGCCGACGTGTACCTCGCCGAGCCGGGCAGTGTGGCATATGCGGAGGCGCAGTCGCTGGGCTTCCGGCTGATGTACGGCGATCTGCTGCCCGAAGGCATCGGGACGGAGACGGCACCGTGAGCCGCCCGGATATCGGCGGGACGGAGCAGGGCATCATGACCGTGCGTCCCATTGCGCACATCCGGACAGACTTCCCGGAAAAGTTCGGCATTCCGCGCCAGAGCGGGCGCGTCCCCGATCTGGAGGCGCGGATTGTCTTTGAACCGCCCTACCGTAACCCGGACGCACTGCGGGGGCTGGAGGGCTTCTCGCACCTCCTGGCTGTTGTGGCAGTTTTCCGCGGCACTGCGCGGCGACGGAGAGTGGCAACCCATGGTACGTCCGCCGCGCCTCGGCGGGAATACCCCGATGGGTGTGTTCGCCACGCGTTCGCCCTTCCGTCCCAACCCGATCGGTCTGTCCTCCGTGCGGCTCTGCCGCATTGACTATGACGGCGCGGATGCACCCACGCTCACGGTGGCAGGCGCAGACCGATGGACGGCACGCCGCTTTACGATATCAAGCCGTACCTTGCCTATACCGACAGCCATCCGGAGGCGACGGGGATTTGCACAGAACGCACTTGATCACCGGTTGCGCGTGCATTGTCCGCCCGCCATGCTGGACTGCCTGCCGGAACGCAAGCGGGCATCCCTGCTTGCCGTACTGGCGGAGGATCCGCGCCCGTCCTACCAGCACGACCCGGAGCGGCTCTACGGGCTGTTCTTTGCCGGCTTCAATGTGGAATTCACCGTGGACGGCGACGACCTGTACGTGTTGGGCATGCAGGCGCGCTGAGCGGGCAAAGCGCTACAATCGGATAACACCCGGCGGGCAGACGGTTTACGGGCGGTCTGTCCGCCCGTATTTGTTTAATTTGGACAAATTCGGAAAATTCGAGCGAAAACCCTTGACAAACCGTTACTTTGTGATAAAATGACAAACTGCATTATAATCGCCAGCCGTATGGGACGCCGCACTTCCGTTGCGGTTCCCGGACTGGCAATCCGTCGGCGCTTGTGCATTCTGACGAAGGCGCGCGTCACGGCGAACCGGCTCTCGGAGCCGATCATGGGTGTGACCGAGGCATTTGCCGTGCCCCGGGTGGTTTCCCTGTCCGAACCGCCTGCGAGGTCCCGCCCTTTGTGCCGTGACCGTCTTCCGCTCGCTATGCCCACTCCGGCGGCGGCAGAGGAGGAAGGGGATACCGCACTGTCCGGCGGATCCGCCGTGCCTCCCTGCCCCGCATCTCCCGATCATGAAAGAATGGAGTGATTGTTGTACATGATTCAACTGAAAGACCCAGAAGCTCGGCGAGAACGTCCGGAAATCGTTTTCCCGCACCCGCTTCAACCTGGAGCTGCCGGATCTGGTGGAGATCCAGACCCGCTCCTACGCCCTGGTTCCTCCGGGAGGACTGACCGAGGTCCTGCATGAGGTTTCCCCCATCGCCGACTTTTCCGGCAATCTTCTTGTCGAGTTCATCTCCTACACGCTGAGCGACAAGCCCAACTATCCCGTGGAGGAGTGCAAGGAGCGGGACGTCAACTACGCCGCGCCCCTCAAGGTCAACGTCCGGCTGACGAATAAGCAGACCGGCGAGGTCAAGCAGACGGATATCTTTATGGGTGAGTTCCCGCTCATGACCGAGACGGGCACCTTTGTCATCAACGGCGCCGAGCGCGTCATTGTGTCCCAGATCGTCCGTTCTCCCGGCATGTACTACGCCAGCGACATCGACAAGTCGGGTAAGCCGATCTTTTCCGCGCAGGTCATCCCCTACCGCGGCGCATGGCTGGAGTACGAGACGGATGTCAACGGCGGGATGTACGTCCGGGTGGACAAGACCCGCAAGGTGCCGATCACCATGTTCATCCGCGCACTGGTGCCCCGAGACCCGCGAGGAGGTCTATGAGCTGCTGGGTGAGGACGACCGGCTGAAGGTCACGTTCGAGAAGGACGAGTGCGAGAATCCTGCCGCCGAGAACCATACCACTGCCCATGTGGAGGCGCTCAAGGAGATCTACAAGAGGCTGCGCCCCGGCGAGCCGCCGCTGGTGGAATCCGCCGAGATGCTGATTAACAATTATTTCTTTGATCCGAAGCGGTACGACATCGCACCCGGGGGTCGGTACAAGTTCGACAAGAAGATGGCGATCTCCGGACGTATCACCGGGCAGGTGGCGGCAGACGATGTCATCTCTCCGCTGACCGGCGAGCTGCTCTGCACCGCCGGAACGCCCATCAATTCCGAGTTGGCACTTGCCATCGAGCACGGCGGTGTCAACAGCATGAACGTCCGGCTGGAGAACGGGAACGTCGTCCGCGTGCTGTCCAACAACACGCTGGAGCCGGGTATATCATCGGCTGTGACCTGCATGACTGCGGCGTGCGCGAGAAGGTGCGCACCGCGATCCTGCAGGAGATCGTGGAGGCGTGCGGCGGTGACCTGGACGAGGTCAAACGGCAGGTGCGCCTGCGTATTGCCGAGCTGTGCCCCAAGCACATCACCAAGGACGACATCTTTGCTTCCATCAGCTATATGCTGGATCGGCAAACGGGATCGGCACCGTGGATGATATCGACCACCTCGGCAACCGCCGCATCCGTTCGGTCGGTGAGCAGCTCCAGAACCAGTTCCGTATCGGCTTTGTCCGCATGGAGAAGATCATCAAGGAGCGCATGACCACGCAGGACAACGACAAGCTGACCCCGCAGGCGCTGATCAACATCCGCCCGGTGGTTACGGCTATCCGCGAGTTCTTTGGCTCCTCGCAGCTCTCCCAGTTCGCTGACCAGAACAACCCGCTGGCGGAGCTGACGCACCGCCGCCGTCTGTCGGCGCTGGCCCCGGCGGTCTGTCCCGTGACCGCGCTTCCTTTGACGTCCGTGACGTGCACTACACCCAGTACGGTCGTATGTGCCCCATCGAGACGCCTGAAGGACCTAACATCGGTCTTATTTCCTACCTGACCACCTATGCCCGCATCAGCGAGTACGGCTTCATCGAGGCGCCCTACCGCAAGGTGAAGCGTGTGTACGACGAGAACGGCAAGGTCACGGATCAGTATGTCACCGACGAGGTGGTCTATATGACCGCCGATGCCGAGGATCGGTATGTCGTGGCGCAGGCGAACGAGCCGCTGGACGAGACCGGGCACTTCATCAACAAGAAGGTCACGGCGCGCGAAAAGACCGAGATCGCATCCATCGATGCATCCAAGGTGGACTTCATGGATGTGTCGCCTAAGATGGTCGTGTCGGTTGCGACGGCTATGATCCCCTTCCGGAGAATGACGATAACACCCGTGCGCTGATGGGCGCCAACATGCAGAAGCAGGCAGTCCCGCTGATGGTCACGGACAGCCCCATTGTCGGCACCGGTATGGAGTTCAAGGCGGCAGTGGATTCCGGCGTCGTGATTACGGCAAAGCGCGGCGGACGTGTGGAGCACGTTGAGGCGGACAAGATCGTCATCGTGACCGATGACGGCTCCAAGGACGCATATACGCTCCGGAAGTTCCGCCGTACCAACCAGGGAACCTGCTTCAATCAGCGTCCCGTCGTCCGGCGCGACCAGCTGATCAGTGCCGGTCAGGTCATCGCGGACGGTCCCGCAACCAGCAACGGCGAGGTTTCGCTGGGTAAGAATGCCCTCATCGGTTTCATGACGTGGGAGGGCTACAACTACGAGGACGCCGTCCTGCTGAACGAGCGTCTGGTGCGCGATGACGTGTACACGTCACTCCATATCGAGGAGTATACGCACGAGGCACGCGACACCAAGCTGGGACCGGAGGAAATCACCCGCGAGGTGCCCAACGTCGGCGACGATGTGCTGAAGGACCTCAACGCGGACGGTATCGTCAAGAAGGGTACCGAAGTACGCGCAGGGGATATCCTGGTCGGTAAGATTACGCCCAAGGGCGAGACCGAGCTGACTGCCGAGGAGCGGCTGCTCCGCGCCATCTTCGGCGAGAAAGCGCGTGAGGTGCGCGACACCTCCCTCCGCCTGCCGCACGGTGAGTCCGGCGTGGTGGTGGACGTGCGGGGTGTTCTCCCGCGAGCAGAACGACGAACTGCCTGCCTCGGTCAACAAAGGTGGTCAAAGTCTATATCGCGCAGAAGCGCAAGATATCCGTCGGCGACAAGATGGCTGGTCGCCACGGAAACAAGGGTGTCGTGTCCCGCATCCTGCCGCCGGAGGATATGCCCTTCCTGCCTGACGGTACCCCGCTGGATATCGTGCTGAACCCGCTGGGCGTGCCTTCCCCGTATGAACATCGGGCAGGTGCTGGAGGTGCATCTCGGCATTGCCGCCAAGCGGCTGGGCTGGAAGATCATGACTCCCGTGTTCGACGGTGCTCAACGAGAAGGACATTTCCGAGTGTCTGCACATGGCGGATTACAGCCGCCCGCTGTTCGCCGGTGAGAATCCGGAGGGCAAGGGCTGTTCGAGCTCGTCCGCCCGGACGAGCCGCACGACATTGATGTGGCACCGCGGCATGAGGGCGATGCCCGCCACTGCTATCGCCGGCTGACGCCCGAACAGCGCGCGGATCCGGCATATATCGAGTCTCTGCGTCAGGCGGATACCCTGCGCCTGTTCGACGGCAAGACGATTCTGTATGACGGCCGCACCGGTGAGCCGTTTGATAACCCCGTCACCGTGGGTATCATGTACTACCTCAAGCTGCACCATCGGTGGATGACAAGATCCACGCGCTCAACGGTCCGTACTCTGGTCACGCAGCAGCCTCATGGGCGGTAAGGCTCAGTTCGGCGGACAGCGTTTCCGGAGAGATGGAGGTCTGGGCGCTGGGGGCATACGGCGCCGCGTATACGCTGCAGGAGATCGACCGTCAAGTCGGATGATATCAACGGACGGCGCAAAGGCGTATGAGGCAATCATCAAGGACAGAACATCCCGACACCCGGCGTGCCGGAATCCTTCAAGGTCATGGTCAAGGAACTGCAGGCGCTGGCACTGGATATCCGCGTGCTGAACCAGAACGGCGAGGAGGTCAACCTGTCTGCCCTGTGCAACGAGGACGACCAGCCTGCCTATCGCCGCCGTGCGCCGCGCACCGAGCGCGACCCGGACGAGGAGGATATCGAGCGCGCGACCGGTCAGTTCGTGGAGACGGGTGACCTGTCCGACTCCTACCTTGTGGAAAAGAACGAGATGAACCCGGAGGAGGAGTACAGCGACGAGACGGATTACGGCGCAGCCGAGCAGGACGGGGACGATTCTGTCCGGACGGCTACGACGAGTGATTCTGCCCGCTTCCGCATACCCGCCGCCGGGGAAGTCCCCGGCGCGGGATGCTCAATAATTGAATGAATGGAGAAGAAACTGTGGAGCGTAACGAAATTTCTTCCATTAAGATCGGTCTGGCTTCCCGGAGATGATCCGGGGGTCATACGGCGAGGTGACGAAGCCCGAGACCATCAACTACCGCACGCTGAAGCCGGAGATCGGCGGTC
>VOFG01004658.1_pt1 | contig 49742 bp, 68 predicted proteins | sample 5384171 | NCBI WGS metagenome assembly VOFG01 (sample SAMN12384726, study PRJNA508395) | human gut metagenome | isolation source: healthy gut F | host: Homo sapiens
ATCAATACCTTTGCAGTACATATGAGATAGACCAAAACAAAAAGTGGGAATATCTGAAAACGAATAGCAAGGAAAAGAGAAGAAACGACCCAAGTTGATGTCCTTTTTTGAGTTAATAATCAATAAAAAGCGCACCTTCACCTTTTAAATGTGCAATTTCACTTATTATCTATAAAATATTAGAATCGGTTGTGTAAATACAACGATTAAAATCAACATTCCCAACCATATTTCAGAGATTGACTTATTATCTCAAAAGTATTGGATAACTGCTTTCTACGATTGTGACAATTTAAAATCCGTATATATGAACGCTTCCACCTCCGTCTATCGGCAGTCGTAAGCATTCCACAACAGCAGCAAAGACCTAAATCCATTTATATACCGAGAGGGTCATATACGGCTTATTGGCTTCCTATTGGGGCACCACAACCTCGTGGAATACGACCCGGACTGACATTCAAGGCGTTACCACTTCTGCCCACAACGGTGTGGAAAAATATTTCTCCATTAGACGGCCGCCCCTTCCCGGTCCATGCAAAGGAATGAATATCATACAAGACATTGACGGAAGACGCGGAAAGCGTGGATTCCGTAACATGAAAAGGATAAAGATTGAAATCGCTGAAAGTGACCAGGGCAATTGATTACAATCATCAAAAGCCATCATCAAAGCCTTCTGATTAGCTTCAAAGCCTAAGCGCCACCACGCGGCAGGGCTTCTTTTTTCCCGAATGGCTTCCTCCTGACATATTCCGTGAGACCTGAAACATGAAACGGCATTTGCCCAGCAAGTGTTAAAAGAACATAGCCACACCATAAAAAACCCTATCAACCGCCCACACCTGACGGAATCAGCCCCCATCCTCCCAAGAGTTTTCAGAGTACGATTTCATCCTTCAGGCTGAACGATAACACACTGTGTCCCAACATATAAAACAGAATTGAAGGATGGGGACACCCATCTTTCAGTCTTTCCGTCAGGATGAGAACGGAAACCGGCCGGCTGAAAGCTGAAAATCATTTGGCGCAGAACGAAAATCGCTTGCCTGAGATTGAAAAAATCGTTTATGCAGAAAAAATGCCCTTTTCAGGAAGGGGCCTTTTCCTGTCCTCCATAAGGAAGGGAAAGCTTGGCTGAAAGATGGCCGGTACATCCTTCAGACACAATATACTTGTTTTAAAAGACTTACGATATAACCTGAAAGATGAAAGATCTTTTGCAAAATCCCTGGGAAGGAAAGAAAGCCGCTTGCATCGTCGTCTCGAATCAACCGCCACGCATAAAAAAAGCTTCCTCTCAATGAGGAAAGCTTCGTGTTGGACTACCAGATTCGAACCTGAAAAACAGGACCAGAATCTGGTTGTGTTACCATTACACCATAGTCCAATCTTTCCGCAAAAATCAGATGCCACCGACATCATTTCCGTTGGGTTACCAGGATTCGGGAACCTGGAAAAACAGGACCAGAATCTGTTGTGTTACCATTACACCATAGCCCATTGTCCTTTTGCGACTGCAAAATTTAGCGACTTATTTTTGAACCCACAAATTTTATTCCTTTTTTCGTAGGAAGCCGCCGTGTCTATAAAAATCTTCTCTACGATGGTCTCTCTGTTTCCGGACGAACCGCCAGGGCAAAAACCGGATTATATTATCTAAAAAGATAAAAAGCAAAGGGTTTTGAGCCAAAAATTGAATGATAACATATTATATACTATTCTTTGCCCGACAAATTATGTATGAATTAACGCATGAACGAAACGCAACACTAGTAAATGCCATCACGGAAGGCATACAGGACAAGAAAGGGGAAAGAACATCGTCGTAGCCGACTTGACGAACATAGGTGACACCATCCGCCAATATTTCATCATCTGCCAAGCGAAATTCGCCTCTATTAGGTGCAGTATGATAGTGAATCCATCGGGGAATCCGTAATTTAAGTTTAAAGCGCACGCCAAACCTGTAGCCGTGGACGGGGTTGAGAAACGCCGAGTGGGTGGCAATGGATTACACGGACATCATCGTACATGTTTTCTTGCCGCAAACACGCGACTTTACGACATCGAAATACTGGCAGGGCAGACGCACAATTGACTTCTTCCCGACATTGGACTAAACTCACCTTAAAAACATTATGAACGAAAAGAAAACAAAAATAAATGCCGCGGTTTAACATGAACCGGATTTACGGCATTATCATTGTGATATTGGTGTATCTCTCTTTACGGGTACGGGTGGAAGTTCCTCTAAAACGGTGGACTACACGCAGTTCGAACAATACGTAAAAAAGCGCTTCTAAAATCATTGCGCAAAAAGACAAGGGGGTATTGGAAATGTATGTGTCGAAAGAACATTTGAAAGATGTGTTCGGCACGGACGACTTCAAGAAAATAGGAACGGTTCCGATGGTCACCGTGGAATATGCCTCCAACGAAAAACTGATGGACCTCGTGGATGAAGCCCGGGCGAACAACAATTTCAAGGGGGAACTTGCGCTTCGAACAGAGCAACGACTTCATGAGCAATATCTTCTGGAACTTCTTCCCCTTGCTTTTCATTATCGCCATCTGGGTATTCATCATGAGACGGATGGCGGCGGAAGTCCTACGGGCGGAAAGCGTGTTCAACGTCGGTAAAAAGCAAAAGCCAAACTGATTGAGAAAGGAGAAGCCACGAGAGTGACTTTCAAAGACGTGGCCGGACAGGCCGGTGCCAAAATGGAGGTGGAGGAAATCGTGGAGTTCCTCAAAAATCCGAAGAAGTTCACCGACCTCGGAGGTAAAAATACCCAAAGGCGCTTTGCTGGTCGGTCCTCCGGGAACGGGTAAGACGTTATTGGCCAAGGCTGTAGCCGGAGGCTAACGTCCCGTTTTCTCTCTTTCCGGTTCCGATTTCGTAGAAATGTTCGTAGGCGTGGGAGCCAGCCGTGTGCGTGACCTGTTCCGCCAGGCTAAGGAAAAGGCTCCGTGTATCATCTTCATCGACGAAATCGACGCCGTGGGACGTGCACGCGGCAAGAACCCGGCCATGGGAGGCAATGACGAACGGAAAACACATTGAACCAGTTGCTGACCGAGATGGACGGTTTCGGCACCAACAGCGGTGTCATCATTCTGGCAGCCACCAACCGGGTGGACATTCTGGACAAAGCTTGTTGCGTGCCGGACGTTTCGACCGGCAGATACACGTGGACTTGCCGGACCTGAATGAACGGAAAGCCGTATTCAAAGTCCATCTCCGTCCGGTGAAAACGGACAGCACGGTAGACATTGACTTGTTGGCCCGTCAAACGCCCGGTTTCTCCGGTGCCGATATCGCCAACGTATGCAACGAAGCTGCCCTGATTGCAGCCCGGCATGGTAAAAAAGGCCGTAGGCAAAGAAGATTTCCTAAGTGCTGTAGACCGCATTATCGGAGGACTGGAGAAACAGACCAAAGTCATGACGGTGGAAGAAAACAGACCATAGCCTTTGCACGAAGCGGGACATGCCACCATTTCCTGGTTCCTGCAATATGCCAACCCGCTGATTAAAGTGACTATCGTGCCGCGCGGACGTGCACTGGGAGCCGCCTGGTATCTGCCCGAAGAACGACAGATTACGACCAAAGAGCAGATGCTCGACGAAATGTGTGCCACATTGGGTGGCCGGGCAGCCGAAGAATTGTTCACGGGACACATATCTTCCGGAGCGTTGAACGACCTGGAACGCGTGACCAAACAGGCTTACAGCATGATTGCCTATCTGGGTATGAGTGAACGATTGCCGAACCTCTGTTATTACAACAACGACGAATACAACTTTACGAAGCCTTATTCCGACCAGACCGCACAACTGATTGACGAGGAAGTGAAGCATGATTGCCGAACAATACGAACGGGCCAAATCTTTGTTACGTGAACATCAGGACGGGCATGCGGAATTGGCAAAAGTGTTGGTGGAGCGCGAAGTGATTTTCGCCGAAGACGTGGAGAAGATTTTCGGCAAACGGCCGTGGACCAGCCGTACGGAAGAGTTGCTTAGCATGAACGAAGAGCTCCCGGGAGACGAGATGGCCCAGGAGTCTGACGAGCAAAAAGAAGAACAGGGTGCGCCAGCCTCGGATGAGCAACCGACGGAAGCGTCGGCCGAACATCCTACGGAAGCCACGGCACAAGCATCCGATCACGAGGCCGAGAAACCGCAAGACACACAAGCCCCTAAAGAAAAATGACCGATAAAATAAAGAATTTATGTCTCCGCACAGCCACCGGTATCGCTTTCGTAGCGGTATTGGTGGGTGGTATTTTATGGAGTAACGTCACATTCACCCTGCTCTTTGCCGTGATAACGGGTCTGAGCGTATGGGAGTTTTGCCAAGTGGTGAACCGCGGGCCGATGTACAAACCAATGCGGTGATTTTGTACGGTGGCCGGATTTACCTTTTTTAGCCGTTTCGGGCTTTTGCAGCAATCTTACTCCTTCTGGAGTATTCATCCCGTATCTGTTGTCAGTGGTGTACCTGTTGGTCAGTGAACTTTACCTGAAAAGTGAACATGCACTGAACAACTGGGCCTATACCATGATGAGCCAAATGTACGTAGCTCTGCCGTTTGCGTCGCTCAATGTCCTGGCTTACCAACCCGAAGCATCTTACAGCATCGGCGTGGCATATACGGGCATGCTTCCGTTGTCCGTATTCGTATTCCTTTTGGGCCAGCGACTCCGGAGCTTACTGTTTCGGTTCGCTTTTCGGTCGTCACAAACTGTTCCCGCGCATCTCTCCGAACAAGTCGTGGGAGGGTTCCGTCGGAGGGGGATTGGTAGCCGTAGCCGCCTCACAGATTTTTGCCCGTTTCGAATCGTCGCTCGACAGATGGGAATGGTTGGGACTGGCACTCACGGTAGTAATATTCGGTACGTGGGGCGACCTTGTGGAAAGCCTTCTGAAACGGCAGTTGCAAATCAAAGACAGTGGCAATATCCTGCCGGGACATGGAGGGATGCTCGACCGTTTTGACAGTTCGTTGCTGGCCATTCCGGCTTCTGTCATCTACCTCTACACCCTTACCTTATTATAATAAGGAGAAAAGACAACCCGGCCATGACGGGGCCATACCTGATATCAAGAAACGGGGAACCATTCGCTCAAAGCAACGGTTCCCGCTCTTTCATTATCCATACAGGTCTGTCTTAACGACAGCTATCGGAAGTGGCTCTCCGTCCCACGCCACGCTTCAACAGACGAAGCATGAGACTTGCCGCCTTCGCGGGCGCACCGGTATCTCCTAACTTGACAGCCATCTCTTCATAGCCCTGCAACATGGCCGTGCGTCCGTTTCCGCCGGGCAGAATCCGAGAAAGTTCCTCCCGTATATTCCCACGCTCATCCCGTCGGCCACCAACTCCCTGACCACTTCTCGCCCGGCGACCAGATTGACCAGCGAAATATAACGGACTTTCAGGATATGCCGACGTAAGAAAGAAACCAGTTTGCCGCAGGCCGTACAACACACCACTTGGGGCACCCGGAAAAGGGCTGTCTCCAACGTGGCTGTCCTGACGTGACCAAAGCTGCGCAGGCGTGGTGCAATATACGATAGGTCTGGCCGTACAGGATTTTCACACGGCTGCCCCGTAACACTTTTCCATAAAATTCAGGGTCTATATTAGAGCTGCCGCCAACACCAACTCATACTGCCCCTCATAAACGGAAGCTGCTTCTACCATCATGGGCAAGTTGTCTTTGATTTCCTGTTTACGGCTCCCGGCCAACAAAGCCAAGACGGGCTTGCCCTCCAGGCCGTTGTCTTCCGCAAAAACGTCCGAAGTCTTTTTTTCGTTTTCCCTTTTGTAAGCCTCCACTTCGTCCACGGTAGGGTTACCCACATAGTGAATAGGATAATGATGCTTCCCTCAAAGAAATCCACTTCAAACGGAAGGATGGAAAAAAGCTCATCCACATCGCGTTTGATATTCTTGATACGATACTCCTTCCATGCCCATATCTTGGGAGAGATATAGTAATATACCGGTATGGGACTATGCGCATGCACGAATTCCGCCACAGACAAGTTGAAACCGGGATAATCCACCAGAATCAACACATCGGGATTCCATTCCAACACGTCCCGTTTGCACGCCTTCATGTTGTGCAGTATCGTACGCAGATGGAGCAACACGGGAATAAACCCCATATAGGCCAATTCTTTATAATGCCGAACCAAAGTCCCGCCCTGCGCCTTCATCAGGTCTCCCCAAAAATCGGAAATCCGCTTCGGCATCCCGGGCTTTCAGTTCTTTCATCAGATGAGACGCATGCAAATCCCCACTGGCCTCACCGACAATCAGATAATATTTCATAAAAACTTCCAAGTCTTTGAGTCCATCCATAGCCCGATAAGCCGTCACGTCCACCGTGACGGGAGTTACCGCCACATAGCCGTGCGCCAAAGCCCACGCATCCGTATCCGTACACTCCGGTTCCTTGTTGGTATACTCGCCGGTGAGCCAAAAATATTTTCCACCCCGAGGATGTTCGGCTGCATACAACTCGTTGGACCACATCCCACGGGCCATCCTGCATACCTTCGTCCCACGGTAACCCTGTCCCGACGGTCGGGGAAAGTTTACATTCAGACATACCCTGCTGGCAATCCCGTTTTCAACACACGCGCCACAATGCCTCGTACGTATGGGACGGTAGGAGAAAAATCAGCATCCGCATCGAAATCGCACAAGGAAAAACCGATAGACGGGATGCCTTTCATGCAGCCTTCCAACACCACACCCATCGTCCCCGAATAATGTACGTTGACAGAAGAATTGTCCCCATGGTTGATGCCACTGACCACCACATCCGGCTTACGGCCGGTTTCCATTTCAAGTGCCAGTTTCACACAGTCTACCGGAGTCCCGCTACACGCACAGATTTTTATACCCGGACGCACAGCCACGACGCGATAACGTAAAGGGTCGTGTGACGTAATCGCACACGCGGAACCGGAACGGGCACTGTCCGGCGCCATTACAAGAATATCTCCCAAGGGAGACAACATATCTATTAATTCGTTCAATCCTTTTGCCTGTACTCCATCATCGTTCGAGAGTAGGATAAGCGGCCTCATGTCGTTCATTTTCACCTATATTTGTTTCCACAAAAGTACGAAAAAAAGGTTTAAAAGCTCAGTGCTTTCACCGAAAAACATTATCTTTGCGGCATGATGTTCCTCGCAGTTATTAACAATATAGTCGAGTTTTCAACAATTTAACGTTTCTATCTGCATTCTCTAAAGCGCAGTAGTCAGGAATACGTTACTTTTGTGCAAACCAAATATTAGGATATGGGAAAGATTATTGCTTTAGCAAATCAGAAAGGAGGGGTCGGAAAGACCACGACTTCGATGAATCTGGCCGCCTCTTTAGCGACATTGGAAAAAAGGTCTTGCTTGTCGATGCGGATCCTCAGGCCAATGCGTCTTCCGGTTTGGGAGTAGACGTATCTGAAATAGACTGCTCTATCTATGAATGTATCATCGATCACGCAGATCCGCGCGATGCCATTTATACTACGGATATCGAGGGATTGGACATCATTCCTTCTCACATCGATTTGGTCGGTGCGGAAATAGAAATGCTGAACCTTCCCAACCGGGAAAAAGTGCTGACGGGTATCCTTTCTCCCATGAAGAGCGAATACGATTACATTTTTGATAGATTGTTCCCTTCATTAGGCCTCATCACCGTAAACGCATTGACGGCAGCCGATGCCGTAATCATCCCGGTCCAGTGTGAATATTTCGCATTGGAAGGTATCAGCAAACTTCTCAATACGATCAAGATTATCAAATCCAAGCTCAATCCGTCTTTGGAAATCGAAGGTTTCTTGCTGACCATGTATGATAGCCGCCTGCGTCTGGCCAACCAGATTTATGATGAGGTAAAAAGCATTTCCAGGAATTAGTCTTCAAAACCGTCATCCAACGGAACGTCAAACTCAGCGAAGCCCCGAGCCACGGTCTTCCGGTTATCCTGTACGACACGGACTCCACAGGTTCCAAGAACCATTTGGCTTTGGCGAAAGAAATTATTGAAAAGACAAATAACAGAAAAAAAGAATGGCTGTACACAAGAAATACCCTGCTTTAGGACGAGGACTGGACGCTCTGATTTCCACCAAGGAAGTCCACACGGACGGTTCCTCTACCATCAATGAAATCGAACTGGACAAGATTTCTCCGAATCCCAACCAGCCGAGAAGGGATTTTGACCCTGAAAGTCTGCGCGAGCTGGCCGACTCCATTGCGGAAATCGGCATCGTACAACCCATCACACTCCGCAAGATGGAGGACGACACGTTTCAGATCATCGCCGGAGAACGGCGCTGGAGAGCTTCCAAACAAGCCGGCCTGCACACTATCCCGGCATACATACGTACGGCAGATGACGAGAATGTCATGGAAATGGCCTTGATAGAGAACATCCAACGCGAAGACCTGAATTCGGTGGAAATAGCACTGGCCTACCAACATCTTATCGAACAATACAACCTGACGCAAGAGAAATTGAGTGAACGCATCGGTAAAAACCGCTCTACCATCACGAACTATTTGCGTCTGCTCCGTTTGCCCGCTCCTATTCAGATGGCTTTGCAAAACAAAGACATCGACATGGGACACGCACGCGCCCTACTCGCTTTGGATAACCCTACACTGCAAATCAAACTATTCCAGCAAATCATTCAGGAGAACCTTTCCGTCCGGAAGGTGGAAGAAATGGTCAAAGCTCACGGAAGGCGAAAGCGTAAAAAGCGGAGGTAAAAATCACACCGAAGGGAGCACGTCTTCCCGAAGAATACAACGTTTTGAAACAAAGTCTATCTAAATTCTTTCAAGCCAAAGTACAACTCACTTGTTCGGATAAAGGCAAGGGTAAAATCAGCATTCCGTTTGCGAATGAAGAAGAATTGGAACGTATTATCGAACTGTTTGACCGTTTAAAAAGTTGAAGTGTATTAAACTCTTATATCGTCATTCACTCATCCTGCTCGGCATCTTGTTCATGCACGGCGGGATGTCTTCAGTTTGGGGACAAACGTCTCCGGCAGCAGACAGTATACCTGCCGCACACGACTCCGTGCCCACCGCAGTACCCTTGCTTGCCGACACGTTGGCCGTTACGGCCAAAGACAGCATTCCACCCGTTATCACCGAAACGCCCCCCACGCCCGGCGACAGTTTGCCGTCCGCAGGAACGTTGACGGACACCACAGCAACCGCATTGGATTCCACTGCCATCGGCCTGAAAAGCGATTCATTGCTCCGCCACACGCCCTCTTTTTATGGAAAAGCGTTTCATTCCCAATCCACAGCGTGCCCTATGGTTATCCCTGATTATTCCGGGAGCCGGACAGATTTACAACCGCAAACTGTGGAAGATACCTATTGTCTACGGCGGCTTTTTAGGTTGCCTCTATGCCCTGACGTGGAACAACCAGATGTATGGCGACTATTCACAAGCCTATCTGGATATTATGGATGACGACCCCAACACGAAGAGCTACGAAAATATGCTCCCGTTGAATTACAGCATTGCAGGCCGGGAAGACCAATACAAAGAAATATTCAAGAACAAAAAGAACTATTACCGCAAGTACCGGGACATGAGTATATTCGCCATGATAGCCGTATATCTGCTGTCGGTAGTAGACGCATACGTGGACGCGGAACTCTCGTCTTTCGACATTTCCAAAGATTTGGGTTTGCGAATCGAACCGGCCGTCTTTAATTTTGGCGGACGGGGACGGAGGCTTCGGTAGGCGTCCAATGTAATTTAAACTTTTAAACCATGATGAAGAAAATCGGATTATTCTGTATAGCAGCTTTATTGGCTACGGGGATGAAAGCACAAAACGACATCACCGTACACGACGACCAGACGGGAAAAGACGAAGTGATCGGTCTCCCGGAAGGTATGACCTATGAAATAGACAGCCTGTTGCAAGAATGGAACACCAAGAACTATCTGGGAGTGGATGAGAAATGCGAAAGTTCGGACGAGAATCCGCAATACAGCAAGGGAGGAATACATCTCGCGACTCAACCGCCTGCCCAACGTCATAGAAATGCCCCTATAACGAGGTGGTACGGAAATTCATCGACCAATATTGTACACGGCTGAGACGTCCGTATCTTACATGCTGGCAGCCAACAACTTCTATGTACCCATATTCGAGGAAGCATTGGAAAGTTACCAGTTACCCTTGGAACTGAAATACCTGCCGGTCATCGAGTCCGCCTCAACCCCGGAGCCACCTCCCGGGTCGGTGCAGCCGGATTGTGGCAATTCATGATTTCTACCGGTAAAGTGTACGGCCTCGATGTCAATAGTCTGATAGACGAACGTCGTACCCCATCAAATCCTCGTATGCAGCCGCACATTACCTGCAAGACCTTTATCAGATTTTCGGCGACTGGACTTTGGTCATTGCTGTTTACAACTGCGGGCCGGCCAACGTAAACAAGGCCATCCGACGCGCAGGGGGAAGCAGGGATTATTGGCAAAATCTATCCTTATCTTCCGCAGGAAACAAGAGGTTACGTACCGGCTTTTATTGCCGCCAATTACGTCATGAACTATTATTGCGAACATAATATATGCCCGATGACCACTACGTTGCCTCCCAGCACGGACACCATCATCGTTGACCGCGACGTGCATTTCGACCAAATCGTAGCTGTATGCAACGTCAAGGCGGAAGAAGTCAAAGCCCTTAATCCGCAATACCGTACGGGACTTATTCCGGGCGCCAAAAAAGCTGCATTCTCCGCCTGCCTACCCACGGTATCAGCGCGTTCATTGCGGCCGGAGATTCCGTTTACACTTATAAGTCGGACGAACTGTTCACCAACCGTAGCGAAGTGGCTGTAAGCCAATCTGCAAAAAAATCATCCGCTACACGTTCACGCAGCAGCAAGAGCAGCCGCAGCAAATCGAGAACCCACACCATACGTTCGGGAGAGACTCTCTCGACGATTGCGAAACGTTACGGAACGACCGTATCCAAACTCAAACGCCTCAACGGTATAAAAGGTACAAGCATACGAGCCGGGAAAAAACTGAAAGTCAGATAAAACAGTCGCAAAAGACAAAAGGAGGTGACCATGGAAGATTCTGCCAAAAAACAACTTGACGAAAGAAAATGGTAAATGATGCTTTTCAGCATCTGATAAATACTTATTTGGCGTCACGCCACCGCAAAAAGGTGGAAATCATTACCAAGGCTTTTAATTTTTGCCAAACAAGCCCACAAAGGAGTGCGCCGCCTTTCCGGCGAACCTTACATCGCATCCGCTGGCCGTAGCCCAAATCGTATGCAGCGAAATCGGCTTGGGTTCTACCTCCATCTGTGCCGCCTTGCTCCACGCCGTGGTAGAAGACACTGACTACACCGTGGAAGACGTCTCCAACATTTTCGGTCCTAAAATCGCTCAAATCGTAGACGGGCTTACGAAAATATCGGGAGGCATCTTCGGCGACAAGGCGTCTGCCCAGGCCGAGTCTTTCAAGAAACTGTTGCTGACCATGAGCGACGACATCCGGGTGATTCTCATCAAGATTTCCGACCGGTTGCATAATATGCGTACGTTAGGCTCGCAGCCCCCAACAAACAATATAAGATAGCAGGGGAAACTCTTTATATTTATGCGCCGCTGGCCAACCGTCTCGGACTGAACAAAATCAAAGAAGAACTGGAAGACCTGAGTTTCCGGTACGAGCATCCTGAGGAATACCAGCAAATTATCGACAAACTGGCACAAACCCGCGCCCATCGTGAAACCCTCTTTGAAGATTTCACGCGCCCCATCCGCGAGGCATTGGATAAGATGGGGCTTACCTATACCATCAAAGCACGCATCAAAACACCTTATTCCATTTGGTGCAAGATGCAAAACAAGCATATCGAGTTCGAAGAAGTCTACGACATTCTGGCCGTAAGAATCATCTTCGAACCGCAAAGGGCAGAAGACGAAATCAGCGAATGCTTCCGCATCTACGTGTGTGCCAGCCGTATATACAAGCCGCATCCCGAACGGTTGCGCGATTGGTTGACTCACCCGAAAGCCAATGGCTACCAAGCTCTGCATGTCACGCTCATGAGTAAGACGGGCCAATGGATAGAAGTGCAAATCCGCTCCACAAGAATGGACGAGATGGCAGAGCAAGGATTTGCCGCTCATTGGAAAAATATAAAGAAGGCAGCAAAACGACAGCAGACAGCGAAGACGAACTGGAAAATGGCTCCACACCATCAAAGAAATCCTGGACGACCCACAGCCGAACGCCTTGGACTTCCTCGATGCCATCAAATTGAACCTCTACGCCTCGGAAATCTTCGTAGTTACACCCAAAGGGAGTTCAAGACGATGCCGGCCGACTGCACGGCACTCGATTTTGCATTCAGTATCCACACGTTTCTCGGCAGCCATTGCATCGGTGCGAAGGTGAATCATAAATTGGTACCGCTCAGCCACAAATTACAAAGCGGCGACCAAGTGGAAATCCTGACCTCGAAAACCCAACGGGTACAGAAAAGAGTGGATCAACTTCGCCACCACAGCCAAGGCCAAAAACAAGATACAAGCCATCCTGCGCCGCGAAGAACGCGAGCTGCAAAAGCAAGGAGAAGAGATGCTTAACGAATTCTTCGAAAAAGCAGAGGTTGAACCCAACAGCATGAACATCGACAAACTATGCGACTTGCACCGCATCAAGTTCCGCGAAGAACTCTTCCAAGCCATAGGCAGCAAAAAACGTCGTGTTGGGCACGGCCGACTTGAATGTGCTTCACGAGAGAAACAAGGGAACAAGGGCAACAGTTGGACACATTTCATCCCCTTCCTGAAGAAGAAGTCTCTTTCTTCAAAAACAAAAGAGAAACCGACCCGGAACAACCGATCTCCATAGATCGGAAAAAACAGTGGTTCTGAACGAAGAAAACATTCAGAATTTCATTATTGCGGAATGTTGCCACCCCATCCGGGCGACGATGTGCTGGGATATATCGACAGCGACAAGCACATTTACATTCACAAACGCCAATGTCCAGTGGCCGCCAAACTCAAGACCAGCGACGGTAATCATATTCTCGCGGCTACGTGGGACGTACATAAAACGTTGTTCTTCCCCGCCACCATCAAAGTCAGCGGCATCGACAATATCGGTATCCTGCATGAAATGACCGGTGTACTGTCCAACCAGCTTAACATCAATATCTACAAATTGACCGTCTCGACAAAGGACGGCATATTCGATTGCGAAATACAATTGGGAGTACACGATGTGGGAGGATGTCAAAACCATCTGCAACAAACTGAAGAACATGACCGGTATAGAAGAAGTGACCCGAATAGACTGAGACATTCCCGGCCGCACACCATAGAAAGGAATCAGACCAAACCGTCTAATTCCTTTTTTATTTGCATCAACTCCTCGCGGACGGCTTGCAGGCGGCTGACAATCTCCATATTCCGCTCCACTTCTCCCTTGCTGTTCCGCAAAGCCTTGCGGGCGGCCGCCAGCTTCATGCCTTTCACCTTGACCAAATGGTGAATCAGGCGTACTTGTTCGATGTCCTCCTGCGAGTACTGCCGAATGTTCCGTCCCGATTTTTTAGGGGTTATCGTGGGGAATTCTTTCTCCCAGTAGCGCAGCAAAGTCTCGGACACCCCCAGCATTTCCGCCACTTCTCCAATGGAATAATAAAGTTTCAACTCCTTATTCGGATTCAGTGCCATAATTCAACTCTTTTTCCGTTCGTTTCAGTCATTTCCTTGCAAAAGTAGGCAAAACGGCCTATCTTTGCAAAACTTTTTGGAAAATAGTAACGCATAAAATAAAAATCAAATGACTGCAAACGAAATCCGCGACTCGTTCGTCAAGTTCTTCGAGTCCAAGGGGCACCTCATTGTCCCGTCTGCGCCGATGGTCATCAAAGACGACCCGACGCTGATGTTTACCAATGCGGGCATGAACCAGTTCAAAGACATCATCCTGGGCAACCGTCCCGCCACGAGCAAACGTTGCACCGATTCGCAGAAATGCCTCCGTGTCAGCGGAAAGCACAACGATTTGGAAGAAGTAGGCCATGACACTTACCACCATACCATGTTCGAAATGCTCGGCAACTGGAGCTTCGGCGATTACTTCAAGAAAGAAGCCATCGAATGGGCTTGGGAATATCTGGTAGACGTGTTGAAGATCGACAAGTCCAACCTATATGCCACCGTCTTCGAAGGTTCACCCGAAGAAGGACTTGAACGCGACAACGAAGCGGCTTCTTATTGGGAGAAGTTCCTCCCGGCCGACCACATCATCAACGGCAACAAGCACGATAACTTTTGGGAAATGGGTGATACGGGGCCTTGCGGTCCTTGTTCTGAAATCCATATCGACCTGCGTCCGGAAGAAGAAAAAGCGAAAGTGCCCGGCCGCGAACTGGTGAACAAGGACAACCCGTTGGTCATCGAAATATGGAACCTCGTGTTCATGCAATACAACCGTAAGGCCGACCAGACCTTGGAACCCCTTCCGGCCAAAGTCATCGACACGGGTATGGGATTCGAACGTCTGTGTGCTGTGATGCAAGGCAAACGTTCCAATTACGACACCGACGTGTTCCAGCCTATCATCAAGGTAATCGGCGACCTGTCGGATTGCCGATACGGTGAAGACGCGAAGAAGGATGTAGCCATGCGCGTAGTGGCCGACCACTTGCGTACCATAGCTTTCTCCATCGCCGACGGCCAGTTGCCGGGCAATGCCAAAGCCGGTTACGTCATCCGCCGTATCCTGCGCCGCGCCGTACGCTATGCCTACACGTTCTTAGGCCAGAAAGAAGCTTTCATGTACAAGCTCCTGCCCGTACTCGTACAGGAAATGGGAAAATCCTACCCAGAGTTGGAAGCCCAAAAGGTGCTCATCTCCAAAGTGATGAAAGAGGAAGAAGACTCCTTCCTGCGCACCTTGGAAACCGGTATCCCGCCTGCTCGACCGCGTGATGGCCGAGACACGTGCCTCCGGGAAGACCGTCATAGACGGCGTGGAAGCCTTCACGCTGTTCGACACCTATGGTTTCCCGCTCGACCTGACGGAACTCATCTGTCGTGAAAACGGCATGACCGTGGACGAAGAAACGTTCCATGCGGAGATGCAGAAGCAGAAAGAACGCGCGCGCAACGCCGCAGCCGTGGAAACGGGCGACTGGGTGGTAGTAAAAGAAGGAGAAACCGAGTTCAAAGGCTGGGACTATACTGAGCACGAATGCCACATCCTCCGCTACCGCAAAGTAACGCAAAAGAAACAGACGTTCTATCAAATCGTACTCGACTACACGCCGTTCTATGCCGAAATGGGCGGACAGGTGGGCGACCGCGGTGTGCTTTGTTCGGAACACGAGACCATAGAAATCGTAGACACCAAACGGGAAAACAACCTCCCGGTACATATCGCCAAGACTTTGCCTGAGCACCCCGAAGCCGACTTCATGGCCTGCGTAGACACCGATTTGCGCGCTGCCAGCGAAGCCAACCACACTTGTACGCACCCTTGCTCGACCAGGCCCTGCGCACGGTGTTGGGCGAACACGTGGAACAGAAAGGTTCATTGGTCACCCGGAATACCTGCGTTTCGATTTCTCCCACTTCCAGAAAGTGACCGACGAGCAACTGCGCGAAGTGGAACGTATCGTCAATGCCAAAATCCGCGAAGACCTGCCCTGCAAGACCATCGTGACATGCCGATAGAAAAGGCCAAGGAACTGGGGCTATCGCGCTCTTCGGAGAGAAATACGGCGACCGGGTGCGCGTCGTGCAATTCGGCGACAGCGTGGAATTCTGTGGCGGTTGCCATGCCAAATCCACCGGCCGTATCGGTATGATGAAAATCCTGAGCGAGAGTTCGGTAGCTGCCGGTATCCGTCGTATTGAGGCCATCACGGGAGAAAAAGTAGAAAACATGCTTTATACCCTGCAAGACCTGACAAACGAACTGAGGACCATGTTCAACAATGCCCCGGACGTGAAAGCTGCCATCCTCAAATCCATTGAGGAAAACGCAACCCTGAAGAAGCAGATTGAAGAAAGCATGAAAGAAAAAGCCGCACAAGCCAAGGCACGTATTGTCTCGCAGGCCGCCATCGCAAACGGCGTAACGCTGTACCGTGGCATTCTCCCATGCCTGCCGATCTCGTAAAAGACATGGCTTTCCAGCTTCGGAACGGTGCGGAAGACGCATTGGTCATCATCGGTAGCCTACACGAAGGCAAACCCATGCTGACGGCTGCGGCTTCGGACAATATGGTGAAGGTACACGGCATGAACGTAGGCAAAATCATCCGCGAAGCAGCCAGTTGATTCAGGGCGGTGGCGGCGGACAGCCCCACTTTGCCACAGCCGGCGGCAAGAATGCCGACGGACTGAGTGCAGCCGTAGACAAATTCATCGAACTGGCGGCATTGTAAACCGCACTACTGTCCGGCATCGAATAGCAAGTGGGGAGGAGCATGGCTCTTCCCCACTTTTTTCGTCCCTCGCTCCCGGCTTACGGGAGGATGTTGAATATCCAAGACAGTCCAGTCTTTCTCCCCTTACCCACGAGAGTTTTTATAAAAAGCTGTCATACAAAGACATACCAGTCTCCGTAGATTCCCAAATCAATCGAAAGCTGAGAACGAAAAATCAATCGGCTGAGATTCGTTTTTCGTTCTCAGCCGATTGATTTTTCATTTGCCTCATGATGGAAAATCCGTCGGAGGAGTCCATCAGAAATCCGGACAGAAGTGTTCTATCCCCTCTCGCTTTCCATTTGATTCGGTGGCCAGTTCACCAGATACAAAGTTTCCGTGGCCCGGGTAAAGGCCGTGTACAGCCAACGGACATAATCGGGCGTAAGCATGTCTTCCGTCACGTAACCCTGATCTACGAAGACCCGTTGCCACTCGTCCGCCCTGCGCCTTATGGCAAGTCACGGCATAGGCATATTTCACTTGCAAGGCATTGAAATACGGGTCGGTTTTCAACTTCTTCAACCGTTCACGCCGCACCGTAATGTCCATATAATCCGCTTCTACGGCAAAGAACAAGGCATCGGATTGGGTTTTCGTCAAGGCCGGTGCTTCGCTCTGTAACGCATCCAGCAATACCGTCGCCTCCAGCTCCACATCGTCATAATCGGGAAAGCGCAGCCACACATCGGCAAAGCGAAACCCGTACATTTCACGCGTACGCCGTCCGCACGACCGCCACATCGCCGTTGGCCAAAAAATCAGGGACAGTCCTTCTGTCCCACAGTCCAGAAATAATTGTTCTTGGCCACTAATAATTGGTCGCCTCCCGTAAGCTCTTCTTCCCGCCCCATGATACGCCCCCTTATACCGTTATTATAAATGTTGGCCCGTTTGTTCGACCGGGTCACCACGATGGTCTGGTCCAGTCCGGCACCGGCTGTAGGCTTCTTCCAAAGCTTCTATCAATTCATCTCCGGGTACGCGACGGATGTCGGGAAAACCCTGGATACGCACTTGGGGGCAGGCCGGTGTACTCATCCGCTGTAATCCAATGTCTCAGGCGTGTGGCATTCCACAATATGCCGCTCTCGTCATGCTGCCGAACCACTTGCGTCAGTTCGCGCCTTCCCATACATGCAAGCCATATCCTTCCAATGCAGCGTCGCGAGAGGGCCGGACTGAGTTCTTCCCCACGGGAGGCAACTGTGCCGTGTCGCCCACCAACATCAAACGGCATCCCTCGCCCGAATACACGAACTGTATCAAGTCGTCCAACAAGCAACCGGAACCGAAATGCCCCACCCGCCGGTACTCCCCGAAATCATGGAAGCCTCGTCCACAATAAATAAGGTATGTTTTTTGCAGGTTAACATTCTGTAAGAAATTGTCCGTCTCATTGGAAAAAGTCTTCTGACGGTATATGCGCTTATGAATGGTAAAAGCCGGACGCCCCGCATGCAGGGCAAAGACTTTGGCCGCCCGACCCGTAGGCGCCATCAGGACGGTTTTCTGCTTCAAATCGTCCAAAGCCCTGACCAGTGCACTTAGGACGGAAGTCTTGCCCGTACCGGCATATCCGCGCCACAAACAAAGCCCGTCTTTGTCCCCGACAAAAGGAAATCTGCCGTCATGGCTATCATCTCCCGTTGCCCGTTTGTAACTTCAAAGGGCATTTTCCCTCTATAAACCGCTCTAAATCCTTATTTATCATAAAACCGAGATAAAAAGTTCGTCGAAAAGTCGAATATTAAATTTATTTATCTTACTTTTGCGATGCGAATGTAACAAATAAAATTATAAATGTATCATGAAAAAAGCAATTAATGTCATCCTGGGCTTATGCGCAGTGGTTTTGCTTTATCTCTGCTACGAGAGCATCATGCAACCCATCCAGTTCAACAAGGAGAAGGACATACGGGAAGCAGCAGTTAAGGCACGTTTGATTCAAATCAAAGATGCGGAAGAACAGTACCGCCAGCAACATCAAGGCGAGTTCTGCGACACGCTCGACGTGCTGATCAACTTCATTAAAACGGCACGAATTCCTCACGTGACCAAGGTAGGAGAACTGAGTGACAAACAAATGGAAAGCGGGCTGACCGAATCCAAGGCTGCCGCCATTGTGAACAGCGGGACGCCGCTGCCATCGCAGCCAACGGTTTGCAGAATTTCCGTCGCGACACGACATGGACTCCCATGGCCGAAGCCATTGTGGGTACAGACGGTAACGCAGATTCACTCAAATTCATCCCGTATAGTGACGGGCAGACTTTTGAATTGGAGAAAACCATTCACATAGGCCGCTCCGGTGTGACTCAAAATGTGATGGAATGCCGTGCCCTTATTCTGCTTACCTGAAAGGCCTGAGCGAACGCGAGATTTACAACCTGACAGACGCGGCTGAGAAACAAGGCCGTTATGCCGGACTGAAAATTGGTGACCTCATGACCCCGAACAACAATGCAGGAAACTGGGAATAATCAAAGTCAAACTTATAATCTGTCCATCCGCCTGCACGCGGATGGATTTTTCTTTTTATAGCTACAACCCGACAAGAACGGAACCGGTAGCTATAGAAGACTATATTTATCATGAAGAAGAGAGCGTCGCGGAAACCTTGAAGAAGGCCATTGCGCAATCCGCCATAGTCCGAAAAAAAAGGAATAACCCCGTGGTTTATGGCTTGGTGACAGGACTTTCCATGCAAGTGCCTTTAGAGTGTTTCCGGAAAGAGGAAGCCCATGCGCTCTATCGCCTGACGTACGCTCAGGAAAAAAACAGGCAAAACTTATTATAATATCCTGCCTCATCTGGAAATCGCCCAGATATTCACAGTAGACCATGAAGTGGAGCGTATACTCAACCAACACTTTCCCGGTATACGGTTTTACCACAGCCATACCATGATATTGAAAAGCTGTGGCTTTTGGCCCAACAGGACAAACGGCAATTATACGCTTATTTCGACGAAAAGAAGTTTTCGTATTCGGCTATCGGGCACAACAATTATGTTATGCCAATACCTTTCCGGCCGACGTGGCGGACAATGCGGTATACTTCATCCTTTCCGTATGGAAAGACTTGAAAATGGATGTACGTCAGGAGGAATGCATACTATTGGGTAACGGCAATATAAAGGATGACACAGCCCAACTCCTTGCCCGATACTTGCAGAACGTCAGAAACACGAACGCGGCCGATATTTATCGCCGTTCCACACTGGCACGGAATCAGCAGCTCCCGTTCGACCTGCTGGCTTTATGGGTCCATGTGATATAATATAAATCATCGTTATGAGAGTCATCACCGGTATATACAAGGGCAGGCATTTCGATGTCCCCGCAGTTTCAAGGCACGTCCCACAACGGATTTTGCCAAAGAAAACCTGTTCAACGTACTCAACGGCTATCTGGATTTCGACGAAGAGCCGGAGGCTTTGGACCTCTTTGCCGGCACCGGCAGCATTACCATAGAACTGCTTTCAAGAGGGTGCGGAAAGGTGGTCTCCGTGGAGCGTGATGCCCAGCATTTCCGCTTCATCAGCCAGATTGTCGACACGCTGAAAGCCCCCAACTGCTACCTGCTGCGTACCGACGTATTCCGTTATTTAGACCGGTGCAATGAACAGTTCGACTTTATCTTTGCAGATCCTCCGTATGCCTTGAAGAATCTGGAAGACCTTCCCGACCTCGTGTTCCGGCACAACCTGCTGAAACCAGACGGCCTGTTCGTGCTGGAGCATGGCAAAACCAATGACTTCAGCGCACATCCTTCTTTCAAAGAACATCGCACATACGGAAGCGTGAACTTTTCTTTCTTCAAAGCAAAGGAGACAGCAAACGAATAGAGGATTCGGCCACACGGCACCAAATGGAGCGCGTCTCCCACGTCTCCAGATTCAACATCCGACAATGGCTCTGGTCTTCCTGAAACACTTTTTTCATGTGCAATGCCGCCTCTTTGTCGTACACAAAGGCATTTACTTCGAAATTACGCTCAAAACTTCTGAAATCTATGTTGGTCGACCCACAGGACATCAACGTATCGTCGCACACCAACGTCTTGGAGTGCAGGAAACCCTTCTGATAAAGGTACACCTTACTCCAGCGCGAATCACGTCGTGAAGGAACGAACGTGAAGCCCACGTCAGAAATCGCTTATCCGTGCGCTCCGGTATCATCAAACGCACGTCCACTCCCGCCAGGGCAGCCGTTTGCAATGCAAACAACATACGCTCCGTAGGCATGAAATAAGGGCTTTGCAAGTAACAATACTGACGTGCACGCAGGAGCGCCAGAATCATTCCCTGCATGATATCCGGCCACGGTGCCGTAGGTATGGAGGTCACAATCTGTATCAAGGCATTCCGGCTCACGTAGGGTTCGCGGTCGCAGGCCATGATCTTACGGCACTCCTCTTCCCGAGGATAATAGACTTGGTCTGTAATCGTCTGCCCGGCCGCCACATACCAATCCGAAAGGAAAGCGCGCTGCAAACCGCCTACGGCATTCCCCATGATACGCACATGCGTATCGCGCCATACAGGCTGGTTTTTATCCACCTGATAAAAATAACGCTCTGCCAGATTCATGCCGCCCACATAGCCTATAATACCGTCGATGACCACAATCTTCCGATGATTCCGGAAATCCACCTTACTGGTAAACTTCGGAAAACGTACCGGAAGGAAAGCCGCCACCTGTATACCCTCCGCTTCCATCTGCTTGAAAAAGCGATTCTTCACGTTCCAACATCCCACGTCGTCGTACACCAACCGGACGCTCACCCCCTCACGGGCTTTGGTTGCCAGAGCCTCGCGCACCAGTCGTCCCACCTTGTCGTCTTCTATGATATAGAACTCCACATGGATATGATGCCGCGCCGAGGCAATGTCGCGCAGGAGGTTATCGAGCATCTCCTCTCCGGAAATGAAGAAACGTATTTTATTGTCGGGATAAGGGAAAGAGCCGCTTTGCCGACGAAACAGCTTGATCAAAAGGCTTATGCTCTGCCGGAAGTTCCGGAAAACCTCCCTGATAGAAACGTACGGCCGAACGACGTGCAAGCTGACTGGCACACGCCCGACTTACAAAATGTTCCCGTTTACGGTTTCTGCCGAAAAAGAAATAAATGACCAGCCCCCGACGGGTAAGGAAAACAACACCATCAGCCATGCCACAGTCTTCACCGGCTGACGGTTTTCCAAAATCACCACCAGCATCTGGCTCAAAACTATAAACAAGTAAAAAGCACCAAGTACACTATAAATTACCACATCGAACACGTCTCAATCCGGTTTCTTTATAACAAACATACAAAAAAGTATTGAAATTCGGTTAAACATACGAAGAAAAAGTGACTTGGCCTGAAATCTCATCACAAAAAGAAAAGCTAAAGCCCCATCGAAATGAGACCTTAGCCTTGTTCATAAGCACCCGTTCCCGACTCAGAAACGCGGGCCACCGAAGCCGCCGGGCCCCCTTCTCGGTCCGCCCGGTCCGCCGTGCCTGTCCTGTGTCCGCCGCCCATGGCGTTGCGCCCGCCCATCAGATTGAGCTTGTAGATGAAATGTACCATCACGTAACTGTTGATGGCATTGGTCCAAGTGTCCGTACGTTGTGTGGCAGAAAGCGAGCGACTGATATTGCTGCGCTCACGCAAGATGTCGTACCATTGCAGCGACACCGTGGCGGCATTCCCTTTCAGGAAACTTTGCGAAAGCTGCGCGTTCCAAATCAACTCATCGGTATTCATGGACGCGTCGTCGTAACCACGGCGGCTGCTTTGCCCGATATTCGTGGCCAAACTCATGTTCCACGGCATGTTGACTTGCACATTGCCCCGTACGAAAAGCTGTAAGTGTCGAGATTGGCATTCTCCTGCAAATCATTACGTGCATGTTGGTAATTGATGTTACCGTTCACGCCCACTTCAAACAAATCATTACGGAAATTGAAATTCACCCGTTCGCCAACATTGGAACTCTTCGTCGTGCTCTTTTGGCTAAGGTTCACGATTTGGTCGGAAGTCACGTTGTCGTTGATTTGCGAACCGGAACTGATGTACCCGACATCATTGGCATAACGGAAAGTTGTAAATGTGAAAAAGTTGAAGTACTTCTTCTCCCCCATCGCGGTGTTGAACATAAGTCCCGTCCAGGCATTCCAGTTGCCATTGATATTCATCGGCATGGTGGTACGCCGTCCCGAAGCCTCATCGTAAAGCACAGCCGTACTGATGCTGTTGTTGGTCATGCTCATGTTCGCATGCACCATCCATCCACGCTGCAAGTCGGGTATGTAATTGTTGTAGAACAGTTCCATGCGGTTGGTCCACGAAGGCTTCAGCCCAGGGTTACCTTTCGAGATGTTCAGCGGGTCGGAGTCGTCTGTCACGTCGAGCAGGTTCGTCATCGAGGGTTGTGAAGAACGCCCGTTATAACGCAAGCGCAACTGCCCCGTCTCGGAAAACTTGTAGCGGAAGTCTATGCGCGGTGCCCAGTTCAGCACGTTGCGCACCACGGTAGTGTCGAGGCTTCCCTTGGTATAATCCATGTAGGTCTTCTGCGGCTGCACGGAAATACCCGCGCTGAAACGCACCTTTTCCTTCCGGTAACGGAACATCACCGTAGCATCTTGGTTATGCTCCTTGTAAGTGGCATATTGGCTATTCTGGTAGTTCCGCGCCAAATCCAACCAATCCACGCCCGGGATATATTCCAAAGGATACGTCTCCAACTCCTCCTGCGTGATGACGCCTTTGGATACCAGACTGTCCAAAGAATACATGGAGCGGTCGGAATCGGAATAACGGTACTGGTAGCGGTAGCTGAACTGCAAATGTGCCCCGGCAAACAAGGGTTCACTGTAGCTCAAATCCGCACTTCCGTTGTAACTCTTCGAGGGATTGACGTTATATTGGTGCATATAGGAACGTTCGTACCCTCCGTCCGACTTGCGCTGAAGGAAGTAGTTCACGTCCGAGATGTTGAACGACTTGTTGTCCGAATCGGAATAACCGCCCCGCATCCGCAAGGTAAGGTTGCGCCCCTTGCTGTTCAGCCGACGGTTCACCATCAACATCCCGTCCACGGAATAGCTTTGGCCGTCGCTATGGCTCCAACGCCGGTTGTCGTTCACCACGATGCTGTCCGACACATACTCGCGATATTGCGAAAGCGGATCGGTCATGCCCCGTGTGTAAGGGATTGTCGTTAAACGTCACACTGCTGCTCTGCCCGTCGCTGTAATTCTGCGAAAAAAGAAAAGTTCGGACGGAACATGATGCGCGTCATCGTGTCCGGCGACCATTCGAGCCTGAAATTTGAATTCACGTTCGTATTGTCCGACTTGGAACGGTTCATCCTGTTGGAAAACGAACTGTTCGCCCCCGACGTAAGGAAAGATTCCGAATTGGTCGTGCTCAACTGGTCGGTACTGCTATGGCGGTAGCGCACGTTTCCGCCCACTTTCAACCGTCCGGCCTCGTCTTCCTTCTTATCGTTCTCCCAGACAAAGTCCATACCGGCATCCTTGTTGGCCACGAGACCGCCGTTGCCGCCCCAACCGCCATGGAATCCGCCGGAGAACCCACGGTCGTTCACATTGTTGGCACCTCCAAGCAACGTCAACCGCAACCTGTCGGTAAAGCGGTTCACCATGAAGCGACCCGTATAGCGGTCTTCCGTACCGTATCCGAGATCTACATCCGCCAACCACCCTTTCTTCATGTCCGGCTTCACCGAAAGGTCGATCACCGTTTCTTCTTCCCCGTCGTCGATACCCGTCGCGCGTGTAGTCGCTCTTACGGTCGTATGCCTTGATTTTTCTACCATGTTGGTGGGCAAGTTCTTCATCGCCACCTTGGTGTCGTTATCGAAGAATTCCTTGCCGTCTATCATGATTTTCTTCACTTCCTTTCCGTTGATGGTGATGGTTCCGTCCTCTGAAACTTCCGCCCCCGGCAATTTCTTTTACCAATTCTTCCAAGGCGGAACCTTCGGGCACACGATAGGCACCTGCATTATAAACGAAAGTATCAGCTTTCATTTCCACCTGAGCCTGCCGGGCTGTCACCTCGACTGCATCCAACAAAGCCGCATTGGTCTGCAACTTGATCGTCCCTATAGCCATCGAAGGCTTCGAAGCCACCAACACCACATCCTTATAATAAGGCTTTAAAACCGACCGACGTCACCCGGAATATATACTTTCCCGGTTTCACGCCCGGAATGGAAAACTTCCCTTCCAAATTGAACTGGCACCTGTGACCAACGTGCTGTCCGTCGTTTTCAACAATACGGCCGAGGCCGAAAACGCAGGTTCGTTGGTATCTTCTTCAATCACCGTTCCGCTGACCGTCACCTTCTGCGCCCACGAGCACACGCTCCACACACACAGCATAAAAGCCAGCACGTTTCTCTTTTTCATTTTATATCTTCATTAATTTTTAAACGCCATACGGAAATTGGACGGACAACCCTCCCTTCGGTTTAATTCCCGGACGGCTTTTTAACAAAAAAATGTATTTATTACCTAACCACCTGCAAAATTAAATAATCCACAAGAAATAAAAAGGCAAAATGGAACATTATCTTCCAAAAACCTATCTTTGCAATCGAATTATCATGAACAAGCGCTATGCAAAAGCAGAAAATCATTATTTCACAAAATCTGAGGGAGAGTTTGGAACAGGCTATAATCCAACAACCTCATGACAAGTTATTTGTCCTGACGGATGAAACCACATACAAAAAGTGTTGGCCGGTTATCTCCGGTTTCCCGTCCATGCAACAGTCGGAACATATCGTCATCGGTGCCACAGACGAACATAAAAGCATAGAGACCCTTATTTCAGTGTGGACAGAATTAAGCCAAAAAGGCGGCACACGCCATTCCCTGTTGGTCAATTTAGGCGGTGGAATGGTAACCGATCTTGGAGGATTTGCTGCCTCCACCTTTAAAAGAGGCATTCCGTACATCAATATCCCTACCACTTTGCTGGCCATGGTGGATGCCGCTGTCGGCGGAAAAACCGGCATCAACTTCAACGGTTTGAAAAACGAAATAGGAGCTTTCGCACCGGCCGCAAGCGTATTGTTGGATACAGAGTTCCTGAGAACACTGGACTATAAGAACATCTGTTCCGATATGCGGAAATGCTGAAACACGGCCTTATCAGCACAGAAAAGCATTGGGCAGAATTGGTTTCATTCGACTTGAACGACATCGACTATCTCCTACTGCAAGAGATGGTGACCCAAAGCGTAGCCATCAAGGAAAACGTCGTCGCACAGGATCCGTATGAACAGGGTATCCGCAAGGCGCTGAACTTAGGACATACAGCCGGGCATGCACTCGAAAGCCTGGCCTTGGCAGAAGAGCGTACCGTACTGCACGGTTACGCAGTAGCCTGGGGATTGGTATGCGAACTTTACCTGAGTTGCCTGAGAGAGGATTTCCCTAAAAGACAAGCTACGCCAGACTACGGACTTTATCAAAAAGGTACTACGGTGTGTTCCCTTTCGACTGCAAGGCATACGAAACGCTATACCAATTCATGACCCACGACAAAAAAACACATCGGGAGAGGTCAACTTCACACTATTGGGCGGCATAGGAGATATCCGTATCAACCGTACAGCCGGAAAGGACGAAATCTTCAACATGTTGGACTTCTACCGTGAAACCATGGGTTGCTGACACATTTAATTTTTAATATAAACATGATGAAAAAACATTAACCATTCTCGCCATTGCCGGTTTGCTGGGCATTCCGGCACATCTTTCGGCTCAAAGAGCCAAGACAGGCAATCCACGTACTCCCGGAATTTCATGCCGATCCTGAAATCCTGTACGCGAAACAGACTAAAAAGTATTACATCTATTCCACTACCGACGGAACTCCGGGATGGGGCGGATACTATTTCACGGTTTTCAGTTCCAAAGATTTGACCGACTGGCGCCACGAAGGTATCATGCTCGACTTGGGTACCGACCAAGTGAAGTGGTCCGACGGCAATGCCTGGGCACCGTGTATCATCGAAAAGAAAATAGACGGAAAATACAAATATTTCTTCTATTTCAGCGGCAACACCCCCAACGGGAAAGCCATCGGAGTAGCTACCGCAGACCACCCTTGCGGACCGTTCACCGATGCAGGACATCCTATCGTAGACCGTCGGCCTGAAGGTCAGAAACACGGGCAGCAGATAGACGTGGATGTGTTTGAAGACCCCGTAAGCGGAAAAAGCTATCTTTATTGGGGCAACGGCTACATGGCCGGCGCAGAACTGAACGAAGACATGATGAGCATCAAACCGGAAACGGAAACACTCATGACCCCACAAGGCGGTACGCTGCAAGATTATGCCTTCCGCGAGGCTCCTTACGTGTTCTACCGCAAAAGGCACTTACTATTTCTTGTGGAGCGTGGACGATACGGGCTCCCCCAACTACCACGTAGCCTACGGTACGGCCAAGTCTCCGCTCGGACCAATCGAGGTAGCCCAAAATCCGGTTATCCTCATCCAACGTCCCGAACAGGAAATCTATGGCCCGGCACATAACGCCGTCCTACAGATTCCCGGTAAAGACGAATGGTACATCGTATATCACCGCATCAATAAGAATTATATCAAACATCAGCCGGGCGTACACCGCGAAGTATGTATCGACAAAATGGAATTCAATGAAGACGGCACCATCAAACCGGTCATTCCTACACACACGAAGGAATCAAACGGGTGAAATGACCTGAATATCGGTAAACAATTCCGCATGAAGCGCGGATTGCCCACATAAGCAGCCGGATAACGGTTGCGCACTTCAGGGCAGGATAAAGACTGTATAACGCCGGCTTTATCCTGCCCTGTGACGTAAAAACCATGTATGACGGGCACGGACCATGACTTCACCGGTCATAGCAATGCGACGTTGCCCGGTAACAGGATGAGTACTAAGCGCATAAGGAGCCAAAGTATGAAGCAGTTTCTCCTGCCCAGGAAAGACGGAAGAGGTATGCCCATCTGCTCCAATACCTAACAACACAAAATCAAACACGGGTATGCGCCCGTCCAATGGTAACTGCGACAACACCATCGAAGAATAGCGCAATACTTCTCTTTCCGCATCCTCTTGCTCTCCGCGTATCTGGAAAACCTGTTCCGAGGTTAATGGAACCTTATCCAACAAATGTATCTTAGCCAACCGGTAATTGCTGTCTTTATTCTCAGAAGAAACACAACGTTCATCCACCCAATACACCGGAAACGATTCCAAGGCGTCAATTCAGCGAATTCCTCTACCCACATCAAACAAGATAGCCGGTGTACTGCCTCCTGAGAAAGCGACATTGACCGTACCTCCTTCACCTCCTGCCCCAGAAGGTTGCCTAATGACGGCCAGCATATTCCGAAGCAACATTCTTGCCGCTTCACGGGCATTATCCGCTACATGTATGTTCATAGCTCACAATATAAATGAGTATTCGTCAAATTCTTACACGGATTGGTCCACGACGCTCCTTGACGAGCCACCAGGCTATCTGCCTCCAACGGCCCCCACGAGCCTGCCGGATAACCGTAAAGCGGGCATTCCGGCACATCCTGCCAATATTTCAGTATCGGATCGAAAAAACGCCATCCGCTTTCTACGGCATCGCTACGGATAAACAACGTAGGGTCGCCCGCAATACAATCCTCTATTAAGCGTGCATAAAGCATCCTCCGTAGGCAGGCGACCTAATTCGGCATAACTGAAGTCCATATCCATCGGGAGTACCTCGAAGCCTTCACCCGGTTTTTTTTCATGCCGAGACGCAATACAATCCCTTCATTGGGTTGTATACGTATCACCAAACGATTGGGTAGCGGACAAGTACCTCCTTCGCAACGGAACAAGGAATAAGGTGCCGATTTGAAGTGTATCACAATCTCACTCACTTTTGTAGGCATCTGTTTACCCGTGCGGATATAAAAAGGTACGCCGCCCCAACGCCAGTTGTTCAGTTCCAACCGCATAGCCAAATAAGTTTCCGTTCGAGACAAGGCAGGCACTTGCTCTTCCTCTCTATATCCTTTACGCCCCTCTGAAGCCATATATTGCCCACGCACCACCGAATGACGGATGTCTTCTCCAGTCAATGGTGTCAAGGACTGGTAGACTTTCACCACCTCATTCCGGAATCCCGAAGCATCAAAAGCAGCAGGCGGCTCCATGGCTGTCACAGCCAACAACTGTGCCAAATGGTTCTGCACCATGTCGCGTAAGGTCCCTACTCCGTCATAGAAACCTCCCCCGCGTCCCGATTCCCATATTCTCCACGGCCGTAATCTCTACGTAATCTATATAATTTCGATTCCATAAAGGCTCGAAGACACTGTTGGCAAAACGGAGAGCCAGTATATTCTGTACCGTTTCTTTCCCCAAAAAATGATCGATACGATAGATCTGTTCCTCCCGAAAGGCATCCAAATAAATACGGTTCAGTTCCAACGCCGACGACAAGTCATAACCGAAAGGTTTCTCCACGACGATACGCCTGAAACCATCGCCTTCCCGATTCAATCCCTCTGCCTTCAAATGACGGGGAATCACACCGTAAAGCAACGGCGGAGTAGCCAAGTAATACAAATAATTATGAGGATTATCTATTGTCCGGTCTATCTCCTCCAAGCGTGTCCTCAACTCCGCATAAGCTTCCGGCTCCGAAGGATCGGCTGAAAGATAATGCAAGCAGGACAAAATGCTTGGATTGCTTTTTTCGTCCACCTCGTCCGGCCGTACGAAAGAAAGCAACCCCTCACGTATAGATGTACGGAAACGGTCGTCATCATAAGACGTACGTGCCATCCCCAACACAGCAAAACGGCGGGGCAACCGTCCCACTTTATATAATAGGTAAAGTGCCGGCATCAGTTTACGCCTTGTCAGGTCGCCCGACGCACCGAATATCACAAGAGTCAAAGCATCCGGTTTGTTCATATTCCTCCTTATTTTATTGTAGTGAAACCCATTCTTCGTGATAAAACTTTCCCCTTTCACCATCCGTCCGCTCAAAAGTATGCGCACCGAAATAATCACGTTGTGCCTGAATCAAATTGGCAGGCAAAAAGTCCGTAGTCAAAGAATGGAAATAATTGAGCGCAGAGGCAAATGCCGGTACAGCCACCCCTTCACATACAGCCGTAGCCACCACTCTACGCCATGCAGGCAAAGCCTCCCTGACTTGCGTGGAGAAGGCTGGGAACAACATCAGATTCCCTCGTCCTCCCCCTGCCTCGTAAGCCCGGGCAAGTTCGTCCAAAAAGCAGACCGAATAATACAGCCTCCCGCCACATTCGGGCTATCATGGCCAAATCCAGATTCCACCCAAACTGTTCGGAAGCTCTCGACAGCAAATCAAACCCTTGAGCATAAGCCACTAACTTGGAGGCAAACAAAGTCTGTTCTACGTCATCAGCCGAGAATGAAGCATACGGTTCTTTCTCCAATCGGGAAGCATACACACGTGCCGCCTCCACACGCAGTTCCTTCTGTGTAGAGATATTACGTTGGAAAACAGCTTCCGCTATCAATCCGAACGATTCTCCCAGTTCGAGCGCGTTCTTCACCGACCATTGTCCCGTACCTTTCTGCCCTGCCACATCCAAAATACGATCCACCAAATACCCACCGTCTGCTTCTTTATAAGCCAATATGTCGGACGTTATTTCCACTAAATAACTTTTTAAACGGCCTTCGTTCCAGCGACCGAACAAACGACTCATCCGTTCATTGTCCATTCCACCGGCCCGTTTCAACAGGAAATAGGTTTCGGCAATCAGTTGCATGTCGCCGTACTCTATGCCGTTATGTACCATTTTAACAAAATGTCCGGCTCCGTCCGGCCCCATCCAGTCACAACAGGTTCCGTCGGCTGCCTTTGCAGCCATATCTTGTAAAAGAGGGCGAATCAACGGCCAAGCCCTCTTTCGCTCCGCCCGGCATGATGGAAGCCCCCGAAGGGCACCCTCTGCCCCACCGGAAACTCCAGCTCCAACAAACAGCAATCCACGAGCGCGGCAAGCAGCTACCCGTCGCCCAGTATCCACATAATCCGAATTACCTCCGTCTATCAGAACATCCCCTCTGCCAGAAAAGGACTCACTTGGTCGATAAGTTCATCTACTGCATCACCCGCCCGCACCATCATCATAATAATTCTCGGTCGGTTCAAAGATGCCACAAACTCTGACAAGTCCGAAAACCCAAAATTTGCTTTCCGGCGGCACGTCCTTCTACAAAACGCTCCGCAACACCTTCTTCCACGCCAGGCACAGTCCGGTTCCACACCGAGACCCTACGCCCGTTTCTTTCCATATTCAGCGCAAGGTTTTCTCCCATAACGCCCAGCCCAATCAAGCCTACATCCGACAACTGCTCCATAAGTTCTATCTTTTTATCGTTTATTCTTTTCCAAAGGTCAGAAAAGAAGCAGGTAAATCCAAATGTTTACGGAAATAATTCGTCTAACTTAACAACTTTATGGTTTTCATAAAATGCCAGTGCAAACTTTTTATTGTGTTTAAGAACAAAATACTATCCCGCAAGACTTTACTTAATTAAATATCTATGTAAACATTCGTAACTCCAACACAAAAAAAACGCACCCACAGCACCCACAAGGGTATAAATTGTGAAGCGCAGAAACAAGGTTTGAGAAAAATCTTCCCCTTCATTAGATATTTTCAAATCAATTCGCTAATTTTGTAACAAATGCCTTATATCATGAAGCACTGGGTGACATTTTTGTATTTTACGGTTTGGTTCGGAAGAATGCTCTGGTGTACATCCGGTCATTTTATAGATGCAGAAATCACGCCGAAATGGCATTGTGCCATTTTTGGGACCACCCTTTTCTTTTTCATAAGCGCAGGTAGGGCATTCCACCAATCCCATCCCACGCTACCTTTCACCACCGTGTCGTGGGCAGTCATGCTGTGCGCTTCATCTCAAGCCCTATATGGACTGTTGCAAAGTTCGAATTTACCTTCCCGCCACAACCTTACCGGTATGTGGGAGTTTTGACAATCCGGCAGGATTATCTTCCGCACTTGCCTTTTCCCCTGCCTTTCAGCCTCATCCTTACCTGTTCAGGCAAGCAATGGCAGCGTATTGCCGCTTGACAAGTGTCGTTCTTATCACAGGTACCATCATGGTTTCCCGAATCCCGGGCAGGAATGCTTAGTGCCTGCACCGTCTTCCTTGCCTTTTTCCCAATAAACGGACAGGTACGCGTAAAGCCCTCTTTGGGGCATTGTGACGGGCTTCGTCGCAGCCATCGTTTTCCTTTACCATTACAAGAAAGATTCTGCCGACGGGCGGCTCCTGATATGGCAGTGCACTTGGGAACTCATCAAGGAGAGCCCCCTGACCGGACACGGCAATGGAGGTTTCGAGGCCAACTACATGCACCAACAAGCCGATTTCTTCCGCCTACACCCGGAAAGTCCGTACAGCCGGTTGGCCGATGACGAAATCCCCGTTCAATGAATACCTCGGATTGTGCGTCTCTTACGGCCTCGTCGGAGCGTTCTTTCTCTGTGCCGTGATATGGATAATATACCTTGCATGGAGGAGACACCCCGCACGGAAGCTCGTCAACTGCCATACTTTTGCCTTTCGTCCATCGCGGTATTCTCCCTGTTTTCCTATCCATTCCGTTATCCCCATACATGGTTCTTCTGTGCCGTTTCTATTTCCCTCTTGTTGCACAATGCCTACCCCGTAGTGTGGCACAAGTCACGACGAGCCATACTGTCCGCATGTGTCCTTAACTGCCACCCTCATTTCTTTACGGGATATTTCCCAGATACGTTCAGAAATACGTTGGTGCGACACGGCCAACCGCTCGCTTTGCGGCCTGACGGACAAATGCTTCCCACCTACCGGGAACTTTACGAAGAGCTAAACAAAAACCCGCTATTCCTTTACAACTATGCCGCTGAACTGAACGTAGCCGGACACCATGCTGAAAGCTACCGCATCGGACAAGAATGCGAATCCTTGATGGCCGACTACTACACCCAACTCTTACAGGCAGACAACTGCAAGCGGCTGAAACGCTATGAGGAGGCCAAGCGCTATCTAAGGCAAGCCGCTCTCATGTGCCCCCAACCGTTTCACCCCACCTTATGAACTTTTCAAAATCCATCATGAGGAAAGTGACACGGCAAGCATGGCGCAAACCGCCGAATACATACTCCGGAAGCCCATAAAAGTAGACTCTCCCGAAGTACGCCGCATATTATCCGAAATCAAGAAGTTCAAGACAGACATACGACATTAAAAACGAAAAGCCTTATGAAACGAATGACTACTGCATTTATCCTTGCCACCTGTTGCACCACCCTCATGGGATGCATGCCGGAAACAGCCACCGACATGCAACATCAGGCACTCCCTGTCTACCGCGCCTTACCTTTCGCTCATCATCCCGAAGTGCGCCAAAGATAAGACGAAGAATCTCGAAATCTTGAAAGAAGCCGAGAAACGAATCGAGCCGTACATCAAACCGTGGGACAACATTTGACTCTGTCCATAGAATCCGGCAAAGAAATCAACATATCGGAAGACCTGTACCACTATTTTGCCCGTAAAATCAAGAACCACAACCGCCGTTCGTCCCCCAACAAATTCCACGTGTGAGGAAAAAAACATATCCGAAACCGCCTCGGACTATTAACCTAACCCCATCACCGAAATGAAAAAGCCAACCCGACAAACCGTCCGATACCTTTCGGAATACACCACTTGTACGGTTGCCGCATACCTGTTCCTGAACCTTCCGTTCCTACACGAACCGGAACAGGGTGGCAACGTATGGCTTTTTCCTGCCCATGTTCATTATCGGAATTGCCGCATCAAAAAGGGGAACTCGGACAAGAAACTTTGGCTTTCTTTTGTTCCAGATGCCCACATTCTGCATGCCATCTTCATGGCCGCCTTTTTCTTCTGCCCGCATTTGAATATGCCCACTTTGTCACCATTAGTGCCGCGCTCTATTGTGTGTTCTTCATCCTTTGGCATACCTTTTCTCCTCCAGACATCACCGTGTGGCATATTCTCGGGGTAACTTATCCGGCATACTATCTTGCTCTTTGTCCCGGACGTGTATTCCGGTACCGGTTGGGATGATTTCCTCCTCAACAGTGGCGGTACCCTCTCCACCTATGCCGTTTACGCCCTATGCCTGTTGCCCGCAGCCGTATTTTGCCAAGTTCAAGACAATATCCTAAAATGGGAGTTGCATTCTTCGTTTTATGCTCCACCCTGTTTTTCGGGGGATTCTACTTGGACCCGCCTTTACCATAAATTCCAATATGGAACCTTCACTGGGACATTGAAAAACACTTCCGCCCGTCATACCTGATACAAAGGCAAAACAAGGCAATATGCCGCCCCGCATCCAAGTATATTTAGTCTCACGCCACCCCGACGTTTGGACAAGCAAGAAATTTGAAGGCTTAGCCGCACAATTCCGTAGCTATCCTGTGGACTTTTCCATCCTCGGCATCACTGGTACACTGTCCGGCAAGGCCGTCTTCATTCGAAACTACGAAACCCTCCACCTGAAAATGCCGCTGCATTTCATTGACGAGAACCAACTACAAGCGTTCTCCCTGAACGCCCATACATACGACGATTACATCTGCATCCTTTGGGGAGGCAAACTTATCTACAAAGGAGCTGCCGTACCGACACAGCATGCAACCCGCTTCCTTTTTAAAGACATTACAGCCATGAATATTTCCATCAAGACACTCCTCGCCCTTGCAGTGTTACTCTTACCGGCCTGCAAGCGGAATCCATCCACCCCTTACGTGCAAAAAAAGTGTACGAAGAGGCTATCCGCCTCCAACAAGCGGGCAACCTGAACGATGCCATTTTCCATTACCAACTGGCAGCCATGTCATGCCATACCATAGAAGACAGCCTGTCTTATTGGTGGAAAGCCATGTATGGGCAAGGGGAAATATGGAAACGCAAGAACTTTTGGAAGATGCGTCGTGACCTTTGAAGCCGTCCTGCGCTTTACCCGAAAGCACCGGCTCGACACGGCCGCCTACATGACCTATCGTCCGCTTACCCTCATATACCTTGAAAACGGGATGTACGGGAAAGCATATACCCACGCCCTCCGGGCACAGGACATCGCATCTGGAAAAAATTTCCCGGATACTTTGACGAAAGGACAAAGCGAAGAAGCTGCGATAGCCTTTTTCCGCTTATGCATGGCATACCCGACAAGAGATTCCCGACACGATTTACAAGCAATTGGCCGGAACAGCAGCATCTCCCGACATGGAGCGCCGCATTCTCGCGCTCGGCCTTCTGGCCTTATATAAAGAAAGGGACACGGCCACGCCCCCTACCTCACGACCTACATAGAAAGCTGCAACCGTTATTGGAAAACGCGCTTCAGGCATTTCACGGACGAAGCCGAACGCGAAAAAAACAACTGATTGCTGAACGGGACGCATTTGCTGAAAGGGAAAGGAATGTCTTGTTCATATCCCTGACCCTATTTTCCTTACTGGTTTGCGGTGCTGTCTTCGCTGCGTCCACTTACCGTAACAAACATGCAATCGACCGGATCCGGCTCATTTTAAAACAAAAAGAAGAAACAATCCGGTATTTGAGGCACAAAAAGGAAACGACGAATCATTACGCCTACAAATAGAAGAAAAGGAAAAGAATGGCACCAACAGGAACTACAGATCAGAAGCCTTCATCTATACGACATGGAAGTCGGTCGGAAAATCCCTTCGGCAGACAATCCGCATGCCCCTGCAACCCAAAGACTACACGAACCTGATGTCCGATGCGGGACAGCAAGTGATATTCCTGAAAGAGATGGATTACTGTTTCAATAATTTTGCCACCGGGTTACAACAGCTCATTCCGGACCTTACCATTGAAGAAACGGCCTATTGCTGCCTCTTCCACCTGAACATCCGCACGTCGGACATTGCCGAAATGTTCAGCCGGAGCAAAAGTACCATTTCAAGCAGGCGGAAACGCCTTGAAGCCAAAATCAATGCTAAAAATTAGCCTTCAAACAGAAGCATCGAACAGGAATCGAACAAAATTCCATATCATGATTTTACAAGTCGTAGAATATCAAAGTCATAACGCTTTAAAAAGCGATGAAAATCGAACCATTTGCGAACTAAAATATTTGGATTTCACTCAAAAACATACTTAACTTTGCGATGTGAGAATTAAAATCATGTCGAATATTTAAAAAACAAACGCCAATGGGTTAAACAGCAACAAGGAAGATACGACAAAGGGATTTTGTCGGCTTCAAAAAGAGTAGTAACAACGCTAATTTCATTTTTTAAATCTATCATCATGAAAAAAGTAAAAGTTTTCATTGCCATGATTGCCGTGGTACTGGGTGGACTTTTTATTTGGAGTTGTACCCAAGACGAAATGGAAAACGGACAAATTACTTATCGTTATTCGGAAGAAGAAATCACCACGCTTCGTGCCATGGCGGAAAAGTACGGAGTGCCGGAAGTTGTCTTCCCCATAAAATCTAACCAGAAACTTCCATCTGTAGAAAAGATGCAAAATATCTTTAAAACATTAGCACTACTAAAAACAAATGTTTCAACTTCCATTGTTATGACAGACTCAACTGCAAACGAAGTCATATATAAAAATTCACCCCTTCCTTTCAAACGTATAAAAAGTTTGTCGGAATCATTTAATGAAACAACCCAAATTGCATATGGAACATTAACATGGAAAATAAACTGGAGCCAGAGTGTATATAACGGCAGTTATCAAGCACCGACAGTCAGTGTAAATGCTTCTTTAGAGCTATCACCTGAAATGATACGACAAGGATTCCATGTAGGAGCCTCTAATTCTTTATTGTTCCATACGAGGTACAGAAATTTACGCAACATTTGAATGTGAAATCATGCATCATAGTTCTGTTACATACGTACTCACAACATCTGAATGGTTCCATCCAGGTTTTTAGACCATACCGTTAAATTTAACTTATGGGGATGTGGCTTACAGCATATCCCCATATTCCCAACCAATCATATATGATTAAATTTTGGTTACACATAATTCTATGGCTTCAATGTATTCTTATTAACGCCAATATCCATAATATAGATAAACTATACCGTAGCGTATTGGATTTCGGCGTATCGTTGCCACAAGAAAAGGTATATCTCCATCTCGACAATACCTGCTACTTCGTGGGCGATACGATTTGGTACAAAGGATACGTCACACGGAGCGACAAAGGAACACTGACCGACTTGAGCAAAATCCTCTACGTGGAACTGCTCACACCGGATGGATTCCTCGTCGAAAGGCAGCAACTCGAAATGCCGAATGGAACAGCTAACGGAGCTTTCGTACTGACGGATTCACTCTATGCCGGATATTACGAACTACGTGCCTATACACGATGGATGCTCAACTTCGGACAATACGAACATCCGCATGCCCAATGGAGCGAGGACGCTTTCTATAACAAGGAAATGGCCAAAGACTTCTTCCGGGATTATGAAAAACTCTATTCAAGGGTGTTCCCCGTCTACGACAAGCCCAAAGAAACGGGACATTACACCAAAGACATGACCCTACGTCCTTTAAGGAGGTACTTCAAAGCACGAAAAGGAAAACCGGAACTCGAACTGAAATTCTATCCAGAAGGAGGAAACCTCATCGCCGGGACGGACTGCAACGTTGCCCTGGAACTCAATACGGAAGAGGGGAACATCTGGAAAACGTGAAATTGACATACTCGACCCACAAGGAAGGAAGATAACCAAAACCCGAACCGGAAACAGAGGAAGATGCACATTCCTACTGAACAACGTTGGGACCCAAGAAAGAGTACAAGGCCGTTTTCAATACAAAGGATACGACTATGAAGTGAAACTCCCTGAAGTGGAGGAAGAAGGCATTGCCTTACAGGTTAGACAGGACACCCTGCTAAGAATAGAACTGCAAAGAAGCGAAAGATTGACGGACTTCCCGGAAGGACTGGCCCTGCAGGCCATGGCACAAGGAATACCCCAAACCTTACAGCACATCGACTTCGGAGACAAACGAAAGACAAACGTAACCATCCCGTTGAACGAACTGCGCACGGGGGTGAACCAAATCACAGTATTCGACGGGAAAGGGCAAATCTATGCCGACAGGCTGTGTTTCGTCAACCGCCACGACTACGATTCTGCAAAGATCGACATCCATGGAATAGAACCACAATACGAGCCGTTCGCACCCGTCACACTAAACCTGAAACTACAAGACATACAAGACACGGCCACATCCGTATCCCTTGCAGTCAGGGACAGGGCCACGGAAGAACAAACCTATGACAACGGAACCATGCTCACGGAAATGATGCTCGCCAGCGAAATCAAAGGGTTCGTCGAAAATCCCGGATATTATTTCGAAGCTGACGACAGCATGCACCGCAGGGACTTGGACCTGTTGTTGATGGTGCAGGGATGGAGAAGATACGAATGGAAAGAGATGGCGGGAATTGAAACCTTTGCTTTACAGCATTTGCCCGAAAGACAACAAAACCTTACCGGTAGCGTAAACCTGACTTACAATTTATATCCTGACAACGAACCGGGAGAAGATGCATGGATTACCCCTCTCATGCAAGAAAACAAAGACCTTACCGTCCCCGTCGAATTCTATACCACGGAAAAATGTAATTGGAAATACAGAAATAAGGACTTGCAGGATTTATACGGGTCGCTAATCAAGAAGTTGGACAAGGAGGTGAACATATTTGCTTCTTTTGCACAAGGAAACCAATCGCTCAACTTAATGCAGAAAACGACCAATGGGCATTTCCACATGATTACCCCTAAATTTTATGAAGCATGCATCGTAGACCTCACCGGAACGACAAACGGCGGAAAAGCAGCCGGTTTTACGGAACAATATAAAAAAGGATATGACGATGAAGAACAATATCCCAACTATTATGTCAAGTTAGACCCGTTCTATCCAAAATTCACCCAACCTTATGGGTTCTATCAAGACCTTATCTTCAACAAAACAGACTCCGGTTATACCCCACAAGACAGCAGCACTTTTTTCAACCGCCGCCTCCCGGTCGTAAACATAAGCAACAAAAGAAACGGGCTGAGGAAATTGGATTTGGACAAACCGGCTGTCGTAATGGATGCTTATGAAGCATTCAATCTCATCTCAGACTACGGCCTGAACGGAGGAAAACATGATTGGCGCACCTTTTCACGCCAACTGGCTTTTGCCACGGTCGGCGACATGGGACTTGACAGGCGGTATTTCATCCAAGAACAGTACGATGGCAAACCGTTGAACCTGAAAATCAACCAAGGGACAGACTACCGGAAAGCACTCAAAAAGCACAAATGGGATGTGCAGATAGAAGTTCCTACTGCACCGGACTACAGCAACTCAAAAGAAATCATGAAGAAATACCGCCTGCTCCGCTACCTTGACAAAAATCTATATCTACACCGATTATGCCCCTCGCGAACAAGGCAGTTGGAAGTATGCACAAGATAACCAACCCGAAGTCATCATAGACTACCGCCTCTTCCCCAACGACGGATACCAAAGGACTTACCGGGACCGGCATTACGTCCTGCGAGGCTACGCCATCTGTGAGGATTTCTACAGCCCCGATTACAGCCGGAAACCTCTGCCTGACACCAAAGACTACCGGCGCACACTACTCTGGATACCGGAAGTCAAGTTCGATGAGAAAGGGAAGCTACCGTACGGCTCTTCAACAACAGCAAACAGACCGTCATTTCCGTGGAAGCGGAAGGCATCACCGGGAAAGGAAGACCTATCGTTTATAAAAAAAATAACAGAATACATTGTGATTTTAAAGGGATGTTAAGCGTAATAATAAAAAAACAAAAGTATGAAAAAGGACATTTTCATCTTACTCGCCATAAGCCTGGTCACAAGCGTCTACGTACTGGCAAACTCAGACACCGATTCCCTTTACTGTAAAGTACAAGGATTCGGCATCGGATTGCCACAGGAAAAGGTGTACCTCCACCTCGATAATACCTGCTATTTTAGAGATACAATTTGGTATAAAGGATATGTCACACGAAGCGACAAAGGAACACTCACGGATTTAAGCAAAATACTATATGTGGAATTGCTTACTCCTGACGGGTACCCGTAGAACGACAACAACTCGAAATGACAAGCGGCACAGCATCCGGAATGTTCATTCTCAAAGATTCACTTTATGCAGGCCACTATGAACTACGTGCCTATACCCGATGGATGCTCAACTTCGGGCAATGTGAATACCCTCACATTTCACGTAAAAGCCATGGCTTTTATAGCCGCAAATGAAAGATGATTATATAAGGGATTATGAAAAGCTGTATTCCCGGGTGTTCCCCGTCTATAACAAACCCAAAGAAGAAGGACGTTACACCAAAGAAATGACCCTAAGACCCATGAGAAGATATTACAAAGCACGGAAACTGAAACCGACCGCAGTCCTACGCTTTTATCCGGAGGGAGGACACCTTGTGCAAAAATACAACCGAGCGGGTTGCCTTGGAACTGAATGACGAAGAAGGCAAACATTTGGAACACATTGACATCACCATCACAGACCAAGACGGGGAGAAAGTCAGCGAATGCCAAACCGACAAGAGAGGAAGGGCCTCATTCATCCTGAAAAACATATCTCCCGAAGGAAAATACAAGGCCACATTCACATTAAAGGGAGTGAAATTCTCCGAAAAATTACCGGAAGTAGAAAAAACGGCTGTGCCCTGTCTGTCACACAAACCGACTCCACTGCGGAAGCCTTCATACAAGCCGTAGGAATAGAACGGAAAATCGCACTGCACGTCATGCACCAAGGAGTCTCCAAATTCTATCTCCAGTTAAGGAAAAATATAAAAGGAGAATATGATACCGTAAAAATCCCGCTCGGACACTTTCCACCGGAGTAAACCAACTTACAATATTCGATGACGAGGGAAGAATCTATGCGGACCGGCTATTCTTCGTGAACCTCCACGATTATGACAGGCCACAAATAAACATCTCCGGAATGGAAAACAATATGAACCTTTTGACTCCATCACCTTGTGCCTGAAACTTACGGACACGAACAAACAAGGACGAAGCGTGTCGCTCTCCATACGTGACCGGGCTTACGGAAGAACCCATATACGACAACGGTACCATGCTCACGGAAATGCTACTCGCCAGCGAAATCAGGGGATTCGTGGAAAACCCGGGATTTTATTTCGAAAGCGACGACAGCACCCATCGACAGGCACTCGACCTGCTCATGATGGTACAGGGTTGGAGAAGATACGAATGGAGAAAGATGGCCGACGTGGAACCGTTCACTCCCTAACTGGCTGCCGGAAAAGTTCCAAACCATCGCCGGATGTGTCAACCACGCCGAAAGACAGAATGTGGATTTCAAAAAGCCAGTAACCTCAAAAGGGAAGTGAATGTATGGGCCATGTTTGTACAAAACAGAAAAACAATTGAACTCAAACAGCCGACAAGAAACGGAACCTTTACATGCAAACACCAAAAATCTACGGGGAATACATGCTCTTCCTCAGTGCCGCAAAACAGGATAAAGGAACTGACTACATCACCAGAAGCCGACGAAAGGACTTTACCGACGAGGAAGCTTGGCCGGACTATTACGTAAAATTGGACCTTTTCTACCCGCATTTTGCCAAGCCATACAATTATTATCAGGATGTTCCCAAAAAGACATGCCACATTTTGAAGGAGAAGACAGCATCGTACGCGCATCCTTCACCAACAGATATATGCCTGCCGTCACCGTGCAGGCCAAAGGGCGGGCTACGCCATTACGACCCCACCAAACCGGCTGTCGTAATCGATGCATACGAGGCTTACAACCTGATGGCAGACTATGGACTGGCCGACCGGCCATTTTACCACATAAGGGAGGATACCATGTGCGAGCTATTGGCATCATTATTCGTGGGAGACATGAATATGCACAGGCGATACTACTACGAGCAAAGATATGACGGGAAAACTCAAAAACAAAAAACTGGTACCGTTTAGTAAAAGCACCTCTTGAACATGCCATCTCTCCCGTCAAAGTGGAACTCCCAAAGCCCAACATCGGAGGCTATCAGACACTCAGGAAATACCGTCTACTGAGTTGGTTGGACAAATTCTATATCTATACCGATTACGTACCCCGGGAACAAGGCAGTTGGAAATACAAACAGGACAACCAACCCGAAGTCATCATCGACTACCGCCTTTACCCGGCGACCAATACTTCCCGGCATGACGCGACCGCCGATACCGTTTGCAAGGCTACGCTGTCTGCGAGGATTTCTACAGCCCCGATTACAGCCGGAAACCTCTGCCTGAGACCAAGGACTACCGGCGCACACTGCTATGGATACCGGAAGTCAAGTTCGATGAGAAAGGGGAAGCCACCGTACGGCTCTTCAACAACAGCAAACAGACCGTCATTTCCGTGGAGGCGGAAGGCATCACTGGGAAAGGAAGACCTATCGTGTGGAACAGTCCCCGACAGGCTCGGAAGCCCCAATAAATGCAAAAAAACGACCTCCAAAACATGGAGTCGAACCGGAATCGAACAAATTCTCGTGTCATGATTTTACAAACCACACAATAACAACAAGATAATGCTTAAAAAAGTGATGAGAATCGAACCATTTGCCAACTAAATTATTTGGAAACTACTCAAAAACATATTTAACTTTACGGTGCGAGAATTAAATTTATGTCGAACTTTAAAAAACAAACGCCAATGGATTAAACAGAAAAAGAAAAACTCTACCGTTGAAATGATATATACGGTAATTATAAGTAATAACAACCTTTTAACTTTTACAATATGGAAAGAAATAAAATAAGAAAAAATCTATTTCTCTATAGTTGTAGCCTCTGCCGTGCTCATCACCGGCCTTTCTATTGCATGTTCTAATGAGAACGATGCTCTAGACTTACAATTGTTAGAGAAACAAAGTGAACAAAAAACAGTTCTAAACAAAGAAACAACTGAGTTCAAATCAAGTCTGACCTCCGTTCTCAAACAAGAACGGAAAAGAGGTCTTGACAACGCATCGGAATTTTCTGAGGGAACCATAAAATTCTTAAAGGATAAGGGATTAAAAATGTTCGAATCCCATGGTTTCACTGAAAAGGACATCAGAAATGTCGGAGCTAAAACAGATGAAGACATTATTTTTATGGCAGCTATATTTACCGCCATTGTAGAACATCCCGCCAACACTCCACGAGTAATGAAAAAAAAGGTGAAAGTGGAGGAGGATGCTATAATGCAAATAAAATTGTGGATTGCATTCTTCAAGCAACTGGAATACAAGCTGTCGTAACAGGTTGCCTAACCAAAGCTGCAGCTCTACAAGTCGCTAAAAATACATTCCTTATGTTGGCTACGCTGTGGCTCTTGCAGATTTTGCTAATTGTATGGGATGGACAGATTGGTGATATCCATTTAATGTCAAATAACTCAAATAGTATGCAAAAAGATTTAAATAGTATAATATTATATCTTTTTAGGTATAGTTATCATCACTTTGCATTCCTTAAATAGAACCAACCTACACACAGATTTCAGTTCTATACTCATATCGTATGCCATACTAATCTGTGTATTATCACAATTTTACGAATGTATCCGTTACAAAAAAAGAGAGATAAAGACATCTCCAAATGGATGACGTATGCCAAACATACTGAACTCATTTTGGGCATAATATTTATAATATCTTTTGTATATAATACGTTCCTATAATCGTTCAATAGGTGGCCGACAGCACAACTGACTGTCGACTACCTATTAAAAATGACAAATCATAATTATTTCGCATGTATGAAAACAGTACTTCTTTCAATTATCACTATTCTTTTCATTGCTTGCTCAACAAACGACATGGAAAAAGATTATAAACGACTTAAATCTGAAAATATAAACCTTCCACAATACCAAACGTTCATCATCAATGGAAAAGAATGTTCAAATATAAATCGGCCTAACGGAAAACTAAAACTTATTGTATTCTGTGACTCTACAAGTTGTAACAACTGTGCAATTGAAGCAATCTATAGTTGGGAAGATTACATAAAATATGCAGAAAAATTAGAAAATCAATTATGCTACTATTTTATTTTCACACCACGAAAAAAAAGATATAGCTAATGTCCGTACCACTTTAGCCATGACTGACTTTAATTATCCAATAGTTTTTGATTCCACAGGAATTTTCAGAAAATTAAATCCACATATACCAATGAACAAAATGTTTCATACGTTTCTAATAGACGAAAACAATCATATTGTCATGGTCGGAAATCCCTTACATGATTCTAAAACCGAGAGTTTATTTAAGACAACAGTAGAAAAGCTTTTATCTGAACCACGAGTATGACCACCCCAATCAAACTTATCCTACGCGCCCTATTGCCATTACTGTTCATTGGAGCGAACAGAATAGGCCAGCACATAGCCCGTCCTCATTTCATCCCGGACGGTGCCGCAGTAAGGGTAGAAGTATTGTTCCCCCGCATTTTTGCTCTTCTTCTTCCCTATCATCCTGCTCATACACGGATGTATTTGTTATATAAACCAACGTCATAAGTTTAACCTGAAACGTCTGGCTTACGCTTTTGGCCATCCTGTTCATTCTAATGTCCATTCCAACCTTTATCCTTTCGGACAACCCATTATCTGCTAAAATATGGAAACATCGGAAAACCTTTTTGGCACGGTAATACTTTGGCTGTACCTTTATGGGATGAACGCCACGAGACAGGTTAACGTCCCGGAATGGAATAGCAAATCCGGCGTGGCATGGTTCTGCATCAGCCTATGCCTCATCGTCGGAACTCTCGTCCCGTCTTGCCTGTTTCATTATGGAGTCATAGGAAGCATGCCATTCAGATTGTACAGCCCGCTCATCGTGTCATACGGATGGTTCGGGCTTATATGGCTTTTTGCGGAACAAATGGATAAAAAAGCCGGGCTTTTAATTCTGGCCGTTTTCTCTTTCGTCTACATGTTAAACATGTCCACTATTCCATAACATTAAAAATCAACTGCAATGAAAAACCTTCTTCTTTGCTGCCTTGCTGCAACCTTAGCCGTCTCCTCCTGCCGGAAAACGGGCATCAGGCAGACGCTGGAAAAAGCCGGTGAAAACCGCCGGGAACTGGAAACCGTATTGGAACATTACAAAGACGAACCGCTCAAAGAGAAAGCCACACGTTTCCTTTTGGAAAACATGGACGGGCATTTCGCCCACACCGGTGAAGCCGTCGACGTACGACAATTACATGGACAGTGTGTTCCGCCATTGCAACGGAGACCGTGTGTTCTGGATCATGAAATACGATACTATCTTGCAAACGAACAGGCCTGGATTTGGAATTAAGCCAGGACGAACGCCTGTACGATGCCCAATCCGTCACGGCAGACTTCCTGACCGAACATATCGACAGTGCATTCACCGTATGGCAACAGAACTGGAACAAACAATACAGTTTCGACATGTTCTGCCGCTATGTGCTGCCTTACCGTATCGGGAATGAAAAGACAAGTCTTTGGAGGAGGACATTCACCGTGCCTTCATGGGTGCGCGAAGCATACGCCCCCAACCAAGACAACTCCACCTATGCCTATGGCATGGCCAACGACATTCTGGGAGGCATGCGTTCCGTCATTTATTATCCTCCGCAATTCCTTCCCGACCTCCCCCTCACGGCACTCGAACATGTCAAGTCGGCTTCCTGCAAGGAATATGCACCTGTGCGTGGCCGTACTGAGGGCGCATGGCCTGCCTGCCACCATCGACTTCACACCACAGTGGGGCAACCGCGGATTGGGGCATGAATGGTGCGTGTTCTTTCCCGACAACCATTCTTTCATCCCTTTCAATCCGGGGAACGGCTCGGAGACCACTTCATGAAGCGGAAGGAAGACCGGCTGACCAAAGTGTTCCGCCAAACCTACGAGAAACAACCGGAATCGCTCTATATGCAGAATAAGGGGAAGAGGAGATTCCCCGACCTTTTCGACACACCTTACATCATGGATGTGACAAGGGGAATACACGGCCACTTCTGATGTGGAGGTGGAGTTGTACGACAACGTTGAAAAACGGCAGGTTCGTCTACCTGTCCGTCTTCGACAACCAAGACTGGAGCATCGTGCATTGGGGCACGCGCCACGGACGGAAAGCCACCTTCCGGGACATGGCACGAAACGTAGTGTACATGCCCGTACACTATTCCGAAGAAAACGGCACGGTTCCGGCCGGAGACGCTTTCCTTTTAGACCCACAAGGAAATATCCATAAAATGACAGCCGACACCACACAACGCACGACGGTGGAAGTGAAACGCAAATTCCGCGACGTACGTTCCAACCAATTCCTTCAGGGCGTAATCGGCGGGAAGTTCCAAGTGGCCAACCAGGAAGACTTCAGCGATTCGCTGACCATATATGTCATCCCGCACCTGAAGGACAACAAATTCCATGTCGTCCATCCCCGTTACACCGGCGAATACAGATATTTCCGTTACCTGTCGCCGGACTGGTCGAGGGGCAACATGGCCGAACTTTATACGTTCAATGCCGCCGGCGACACGCTGAAGCATAAACGGCTGATAGGCAACTTCCACGTACGTCCCTGGTGTGGGCCGGAAAACCTGTTCGATGGCAATGTCCTTTCCTTCTACGACTCCCACGACGTGTACGGCGTATGGTACGGATGGGAACTGGAACAGCCGGAAAACGTGGCACGTATCGTATTCCTGCCGCGTAACGATGACAACTTCATCCGCGAAGGCGAAGAATACGAATTGTTCTATTGGAACCACGGGACATGGATGTCATTAGGGCGCAAGACGGGGAATTTCGAGGCGGTATTGAAATACGACAACGTCCCGGCCCAGGCCTTGTTCCGCCTGCACAACCGTACCAAAGGCTCGGAAGAAAGAATCTTCACTTACGAAGACGGAAAGCAAATCTGGTGGTAACCCTTTGGGTATCTACACAGGGATTTTACAAAAAGATCCTTCATCTTTCAGGCTTCATGGTAATCCTCTCATAATATTGACGTTACAGGCTGAAGGATGTTTCAGGCATCCTTCAGCCAAGCCTCATTTCGTTCGACGCAGAACGGAAAATCGTTCACCTGAGATTGAAAAAATCGTTCGGCTGAGATTCTTTTTCGTTCTCAGCCGAATGATTTTTCATTTGCCTCATGATGAAAATCCGCTTTCTGCAATGAAAGGAAACTGAAAGATGGCCTCCCTATTCTTCATCCCATAACAAACTATACGACAAAGCGTTGACATGTCGCCTGAAAGATGAAGGCTCTTTTTCTGAAAAAAACCTTGGGAGGGAAAGCATGCGGGACGTGGAAGCTATAACCACATAAAAAAAGCATCCATAATCCTTGGATTATCGATGCCTTTATGCCTTGTCGGGATGACTGGATTCGAACCAGCGACCACTCGCCCCCCAGACGAGTACTCTAACCGGACTGAGCTACATCCCGTTTGCGGGTGCAAAAAGTAGAAATTGTTTTTGAATTCTCCAAATAAATTTCTACTTTTGTGCTGGTATAACCCACATTTTAGGCAAAAACATGCAAATCAGACTTACCGCGCCGCTACACCTGCGGCACAAAACCATACTGCCGGCCAGCAAAAGCATCAGCAACCGGGCCCTCATCATCCATGCACTGGCCGGAGGAAAAGACTTGCCGAAAAATGTGTCGGACTGCGACGACACATTCGTTATGGTAAGGGCACTGACGCAAACCGACGACCCCATCGACATCATGGCGGCCGGTACGGCCATGCGTTTCCTTTCGGCTTACTGGTCTGTGAACGAGGGAACACATACCCTGACCGGTACAGCCCGGATGAAACAACGCCCCATCGGCATCTTGGTAAAATGCCCTGCGGACACTGGGCGCACAAATAGAATATGTGGAAACGGAAGGTTATCCCCCCCTGCGTATTTCCGGCGGACTGCATGAGGGAGGCCGGCTCAGCCTGCCGGGAGACGTGAGTTCCCAATACATTTCCGCTTTGCTGATGATCGGTCCGATCCTAAAAAAGGGTTTGGAACTGGAACTGACCGGACAGGTCATTTCACGCCCCTACATCGACCTGACCCTGAAACTGATGAAAGACTTCGGTGCACAAGCGGAATGGACAGACGAACTACACATCAAGGTGGAACCGCAACCTTACCGTCCGACACCCTATTATATAGAAAACGACTGGAGCGCGGCATCCTACTGGTATGAAATGATGGCTCTGACGCCTGACAAAAGACGCGGAAATCGTCCTGACCGGCCTGTTCGCAGACAGTGCCCAAAGGAGATTCTGCCGTACACGGCCTGTTCGAACCGATAGGCGTGCACACGGAATTCTTCTGCGACGATGACGGAATGCCATGTGTCAGACTGACCAAACAACCCATCGCCACGGAACGCCTGGAGTATGATTTCGTCAACCAACCGGACTTGGCACGACATTTGTAGTCACGTGCCATGTTGGGGCTCCCTGTTCCGTTTCACGGGTCTGCAAAAGCCTGAAAATCAAGGAAACCGACCGCATCTCCGCACTTATCCGCGAACTGGACAAACTGGGGTATCCCTTGCATGAAGCCTGCGGAGCAGAACTATCTTGGGACGGCAACGCACTGAAGTCCGGCCACATCCGGCCATCGACACCTACGAAGACCATCGCATGGCCATGGCGTTTGCACCTTGCTGTTTCGCCGTTCCCGAAATATATATCAATAATCCGCAAGTGGTCAGCAAATCTTATCCCCATTATTGGGACCACTTGAAAGAAGCGGGATTTGAACATGGCCTTATGATTATCATTTACATTCTTATAGCCCTTGCCGCCGCGGCCGTCATTGCTTTTCGTGGCCGGCAGTTTGCGCAACCGCTCACTGAAAAGAAACTGGCACAAGGCGAAATCAGCGAAATGCCGACCAGTGGTACAACCGCCACAGGAATGTTGCGGACAGCACGAAGTATGCGAAAAAGAAAGCCTGCTGGCTGCCGTAAGCAAACAAATAGAGTATTACAACGATGAAGAACTCGACCGTTTCCGGGGAAGAGGACGCTTCCGCGTACAGCGAGACGGAACGGACGAGTTCAGAGATATCCCTACCGATGCGCGACGACGAAGTGGCCGGATGGGTGCGCAGCCTGCAACTGCGCGGCGTTCCCTGCCCGGACACATTGAAGACGAAGTTTTCCTTATTATCGGAGAAAGGAGATTCTGACCACGGCCGGTTATCCCCTGTCTTACACTTTCTTCCAGAATGCCCTGTTGGGCAGTCTGTTGGCCAGTATCCTTTGCGGGCTGATAGGCACTATATCGTTGCACGGGTTGGTCTTCATCAGCGGCGGCATCCCATGCCTCGTTCGGCGGTATCGGTATCGGAGTTTTACCTCGGATTTTCTCTCCCCATACTCTCTGCAGCCGTATTTTTCCGTATTGTCCGCCTGCGGCATACAATGATTTGAAGCCACCGCCGCGACATGCGCGAAGATTCGTATCGCCATTTTCGCGGACTTTAGCATGAGCATCGGCATCATTTGCAGTTTTTGGCACCGGGCTTCACCCCGGAGCTGTCCTCCCTATCTGTTCGGCAACATATTGACCGTGACACCCTCGGACCTTTATTTGTTAGCATATTGGCACTCATCGCCATTGCGAGACTTTCACATGCTTCCTTCGTCGCTCACGTTTCCATGGCTTTCGATGCCGAATTCGCCCGTTCGCAACGCCTTCCGGTCATCACGGTGGGAATATCCATGATACCTTCACCACCCGACTATTGTAGCCTGCTCGCATGGTGGGCATCGTGTTGGTCATCTCCTACCGACCATCCTCTCAAGTAACGGCCAATATTTTCACGCATAGTTTCAAACGCATGGCACTGTTCTCCATCATGACAGGCTACAGCGGTTGCCCGCGGCCTTTACCTGTCGTACCATTACAATATAAATCGTCGGGCGCTCAATTCATTTTCGTCTCCATACTATCTATTTGGTGTGCAAAGGAATTTCATGGTCGATTATTCG
>VOFG01004679.1_pt1 | contig 49723 bp, 90 predicted proteins | sample 5384171 | NCBI WGS metagenome assembly VOFG01 (sample SAMN12384726, study PRJNA508395) | human gut metagenome | isolation source: healthy gut F | host: Homo sapiens
TATATAGGTTCTCCAGAATGGGCATATTCTCCGGGCGCGGGTCATTGAGGTAGGTCTGATAGACCAGACGCACACAACGGTCAATAATGGTTTTCTGCACCGGCTGCAAGCCCTCCTTACCGCCCACGATCAGCTCACACAAGCTGAGGATAAAGTCAGACTTGAGGGACAGCGGGCTTTCATCATCCGAATAGTCCAGGTTCAGATCCATCGGATTGATGTAGTTGGTTGAGGTAGGTGAGATCTTGATGACCTGCCCATGCAGACGCTCAACAAGAGGTGCGTACTCCGCTTCCGGGTCGCAGATGATGACATCATCGCTGGTAAGCAAAAAGCAGTTGGCAATTTCTCGTTTTGCGCTGAAAGACTTACCGGAACCCGGCGTACCCAGAATCAGGCCGTTGGGGTTTTTCAGCAGCTTTCTGTCCACCATGATGAGGTTGTTGGACAGGGCATTGATGCCGTAGTACAGGGCTTCTTTCCCGTTTTGGAACAGCTCCTGAGTGGTAAACGGCACAAAAATGGCCGTGGAGCTGGTGGTCAGCCCCCCGCTGGATCTCGATCTGGTTGAGACCCAGAGGCAGGCAGCTCATCAGTCCTTCTTCCTGCTGGAAGTCCAGCCTGGTCAGCTGGCAGTTATACTTCTGGGCAATGGAACCTGCCTGAAAGATGTTGTTGCCAAGCTGACGGGGATTGTCCGCTGTATTCAGCACCAAAATGCGGCTCTGCAAATCCTGCAACAGAGTTTTTTTCGCCTCGCTGCCGTAGGTGGCAAGGTCAGAAGGAATGATGTCCATGTCGTATCCGGCGCGGACTGCTTTTTTCTGTTCCTCAATCTTACTGCGGTCCAGATCGGTAATCTTACGCTTTACCGTTTTGATGGCTTTCACCTGATCCACCGACTGAATGTGCATACTCACAATGAGCGAGCTTTCCATATCCAGAAAATCAGCCAGCAGACGGTCATTCAGCTCTGGGGCTAAAATCTGCAAAAAAGAAACAGCCCCGTATTTCTTGCCCATACGGAACTGCTTGCCGGTGCGGAACTCAAAGGAGCTTGGTGCAATAAAATCCTTCGTGGACAGACCGGAAGGAGCCAGCCAGTCCCATTCAAACTGAAACGGAGCTGTTCATCCATGTGGAATACCGCATGAAGCTGGGAGAGCCTTTCCTTACCGTCCAGTGTTCTGGCAGCTTGGAAGTGGATCGAGCTGTCAAAATAATTGAGGAAATCACACCAGCCCTCAAAGATCGCGGTCTTATCTTCGTTTTGGGATAGCTGATAGTTAATGTCCTGAAACTGAATGGTCTTTGTGTAGTGGCTGTCCGATACACGGCGGATCCCGTCCGGCCACATCCGTTCATAGGGGATACTGTCCTGCGCGGATTTTCCGTTTTTTTGTCTGTGCGGTTGGCGCGGGCAATGGCCGCTTCAATCTGCTTCTTATCGGCGCGGGACAGCTTTTTCTTTGTCTTTACCGGCTGCACAGTTTTTTCCTCGGTTTTTCCGAACATCCGATGCAGCCATTTTTTGATTGCGGTGAACAATGTCATACACCTCCTTATCGAGCATTTCCTGCCGCTTTAATACGGCATAAAAGTTATTGGTCTGGTAGGGACGCTGCTTGGGCCGGATCACAGCCACTTTGAGGATGTTGCCGACGATCTTTTCCAGGGGCTGTCCATGCTTTTCATACATTGCCAGCAGGAAGAAGGGCATCATAACCAGCATCATACACATGGCAGCCATACTGTTTCCCGCAGGCTCACGGAGCAAAAAGAACAGCGGCACGCCTACAAGCGCCCCGGCGGTAAAGCAGACCAGCTGCCTTCGTGTCAGATTGAACATGACCTTGGTTTTGACTTTGGTTAAATCTTTGGGTACGGGTACATAAGCCAATGTGGAAACCTCCTTCCGTTTTAATGCGCCTGAAAGCGAGACTGCCGGTTTTGAACAGCGTAAAACATAGCAGTACGGTGTAGCCCACGCAGCTCCAGATTGCCATGATGATGTCATCTTCCAGAGCGATGTTCTGCACCAGCACAGCATAAATTGCCACGCAGACGATAATGAGAAACGCCTGAAAGCCCAGTGCCAGCAGGGATCGGAGGTAATTCTGTCCCATACCGCCCCATTCTTTACCCATCATGGCAGCCATTGGAACGGGAGCCACCGAAGTCACAAGGTAGATTTCGATCATACGGCCATAAATAACGATAAAGATACAGATATACAACGCCCACATGGTAATGCCAATAAAGAGGGATTGGAACCACAGTCCGAACAGCGGTCCCAGATCCATTTCCATCAGCCTCGGTTCCAGATCGGTCATAACTGAGGAAATGTCAATGGACGCATCCGAATTGATAATCCCTGCCGCCTGCGCCACCACGCTCTGGGCCATATCAAAGACGCCCATCACGATATTCCAAGTGTTAGTGACGATCAAAATAGCGGCGGCTGATTTGAACACCCACTTGAAAATCATCCAGGTATCCACATCATGCAGGTTGTTCTTGTCTGCAATCATCTGGATCAGGTCTACGGTCATCACGATAGCCAGGATCACACCTGCAATCGGCACCATGATGGAGTTGGACAGATTCTCAATCATATTGAAAATACTGCCATTCCATCCCTGTGGGGTCTGTCCTACCTGTACGGATATATTCGCGACCTGTTGGTTTACGCTGTCAAACATCCCCGAAAGGTTGCTCATAATACCGCCCACCAGCATTTCTTTCAGCCAATTTGTCAGGGCTTCAAGTAAGAAATCCATACGGTGTCAACCTCCTTTCCGCCGCCCCCGCAAAACTGCGGGAGCGGCAAGGATTTCATACGGAGACGCTTAGACAGAGAAAAGCCCGGAGAGCAGAGGTACAAGGACCATGCCTACCACGGCTACACCAGCACCGGCCATGAGCTGCTTCATGCCTGATTGCCTGTTCAAAAAATGCCATATAGTTTGTTAGCCGGAATCTGATTAAAAAATAGGTTTGTCATGTTTCATAGGCATACAAAAGCCGGAACAATCTGCCGCCCGGTTTCCGGGGGCATGATTCCGGCTGTCCTCCTTTTTCATTATTTTTTCTTGCGATTGTCCGCTTTGTACGCCAATGGCCCGTAGAGGGCAGGTGCGGCGAATAGATAAGATCACTCCCTTCAAAAGCGGAACAGTGTTAAGCGCCCTTTGTGTCTACTTCATATACATCGCAGACCTCATTGGGCTTGAGTTTCAGCCTTGCGGACAAGAATGCTTCAATGTCAAAAGCGTTCTTGTCATCCGCGTCGGCAGTGTACTTGAAATTGGGGTGCTTGGTAATGTCGTACTTATCCGAAAGGAATGGACGCACACCGCGCAGCTGGAGGATACACTTGCCGCCGTCCATAACGGCAAGCTCATCCTGGCTCATCAGCTCTTTCCCCAATTTTTGATAGTTGAGCGAGTGGGAAGTTTCCCGCCCACGGCTCTCTCCGGTGTTGTAGGTGTCGATGGTTTCCTTGCCCAGCACGGCGGCCAGCTCCTTGAGAGTGGTCGGCTCCTTACCGCCCAGAAAGATGGAAGTATCCATGTTACCGATGATGGTATCTGCGTTGTCCTTATAAATCGCCTTGAGCTGACTCTGCGCCTGCAACACCAGACAGGCGGAGATCTCACGACTTCGGATAGTGGCCACCAACTTTTCCAGCTTCGGAATCTGCCATCTGCATCAGGTTGGGTTTCAGCCAGAATCGGGTCTTACCGGAACCGGAGCCGCCAATCACCAGTACATTTTTGTTTCTGGCAGTCTTGGGGTCCTTGGGGCGACTGTTCATGGTCAGGCTCTCCGTTTTTGTGAGAATCACATTGTTCTGAAATACAGGATCAACGTAAGGTGCAATATCCTCACGGGTTCCCCAGCGGGCCGAACCATATTCCAAACCATGTCGATATTTCTTGGCGTTCTTGCTTTTAAGATACACCGCCAGCCTCAGACTGCCTCCACAACACAGCCCTACCAACAAGTCCAATGGATGCAGGCTTGGCCAGAAACTTTCCAGCGCCCCAGGCAGAACCGCAATCAGCGAAAGAAACTTTTCTGAAGCATCCGCCCCTTGTGCCATTCGCCATGCCTCTCCAAAATTGGTAGCAAACAGCCCCATCAGGATATACGGCATATTCAGCAAAATGAGCTTTTTGATGTCCAATGTCTTTTTCATCGTTCCAGCTCCTTTCGCTTGGTGCGATCCACCACAGCATTTTTAACCATCTCTTTGAACTGGTTAAGTTTTGCCAGTACGGACGGGCGCTCTGTTTTCGTTGCCTTTTTGACCTTTTTGTTGGTGTACTCTGTAAAAGCTGCTGTCAGAGCATCTGCATCACGGCCTTTGAAAAAAATCAGGTACTTTGGCGGAGAACTGCTGCGGTCCTTTTTCCGCATAATCCACACCATATTTCCGGGCGATTTTCTCAAACTCCTTGATAGAGGGGTCTGTGATCTCAATGTTGGATATTCCCTGATTCTGCCCGACAAGCTGCTTCACAGTCTGTTTTCCGTGCGGAATAACCGGCGCATCACGGCTTCTCTGTTTTTCCAGCTTCTTTTCCTTGCGATGTGCCATGTACTTGCTTATGGCAGCCTTAAACATTCTGCCGGTAAACTTTGTTCCACTGACAACCAGCGTCAAAGTTCTGTTTTCCACTTCTTCCTGCATTTTCTCGCCTCCTTTCCACGAAGTTTGCAGGGAATCTCTTTTTTGCTAAGGCGGAACCACCAGCCGCCGCAGAAGATAACGCTTCATATCACCCTCCTTAGCGTAACTGGTCAGAACGGTCATAGTGCAGATTGCCCTGACGTACCTTTGCGTGGCTCAAAATCTTAATCTGCCCCTTTTCCTGACTATCCAGTGCTTTTTCATAACCGGTATCCGACAAGGCGGGTTCGTTCGCCTTTCCAGCCAACAGGGGAATCGTTCGTCAGCACATCAAAAATAATCATGTGCCGGGTGTTCTCCGCAAATCGCTGGAGATCCATGTAGTCATGGCCGTGATAGTTCTGCGCCCCAGCTTTCTGGCGCATTTCCTCCATCAGCTGACCGATTGTTTTGCCTTCCTGCATAAAACCCACTTCCTTTCTTATGAGACCAGCAAGATCATCTCCCGCAGCTGGGCAAAGTAGAGCTTGCCCTGGGGCGTGACCAGCGTGTAGGACCCGGTATGACCGTGATTGCAGTAGTCTTTGACGCAAAACAGCCCTGTATTTTTCACATTGGCATAAGGCAGCACATTGCCGGATGCCGTGCGGTACACAAACCGCCGTTCTATCAGAAACCGGACAAACCGGCGCTCCGGGACATCCAACTCTTTGGCGGTAGTCCTGAGATTGGTGCTGTGCTTTAAGTCGATGAACAGGTCATAGAAAGCGGCTTTGCCCTCCAGCTGTGCATTTTCCTTACGCAGAGAAATATTCGCTTCACGCTCAGCCAACAGGTCTGAGCAGAGCTTCATCAGAGCTTCCGGGGAAGTGGCAATCTCCCACAGCTTCTCTTTTGTGAGATAGGCCCCGTGCTTACGAATGGTAGGCAGGACCTCATCGAATACCCACCGTTCAAACTGCTCTGCCGATGGCAATTTGCTGTGAACGATCAGGCGGTACAAATCGCCTTCTGGGATAAACGTCATACTGATTTTGCGGTCGGGGCTTTGTGGGTGAGGTGCGTCGCGTTTCACGACATACCTACAATGGCGGATAATTGCATCGCGGGGATTGCTGTACCCCAGCGCAGCGGCCACATCCGTTCCGCTGAACAGATATTTGCCGTTTTCTTCGATGACCCGGATACTGCCAAACTCCGGGTTTTTGAAAATTTCCATCTGGTTCATGTCGTGCCTCCTTTGGCATGATAAAAGGCGGCCTTACCAGCCGCCTGCGTTCATATCGTGATTGACCTGTGAAGTGTAGTGGTTGCTGATGGTGGTGGGTGCGTTAAACAGCACTGTCAGTAGGTACTGCTTCATATTGCGGACCTCGGTGGTGTTTTTCTGCAAGCTGTCCATGACAAACCGGATATGTTCGCTGTCCAGCTTCAAAAAACGGGAGCGCACCACCTCATGGGGAAAGTCGCTGCCAGCGATACGGGTGGTTTTGCGTCTGGCACAGACTGTTTCCACCATCAGCTCCACGATCTCGTCTAAATCCTCCCGATAGGTGGCAAACTCCCTGCACAGGTAGTCATACTCGATGTTCTCTAAAATCAAATCCCGATAATTCTCTATCTCTGTGACAGACATCGCATCCCTTCCTTTCCGTTCCGGCGGTCTTGCCGCCGCTGGCTCCCGGAAGGGAATGGAATCGGTACTTGATCCATAAGTAATTGATTTTTCTGTATTTGATTTCTCTATATTTAATTCTGCGGGCTTTTCCGTATCCGGTTTTACCATATCCGGGTTTTCCGTATCTGGTGAAGCCGTATCCAGCTGAGACAGATACGGCTGGGGCTGTTCATAGATGACATACTCGGTATCTGTGATCCGCCCACTTTTATCGCGTCTCTGATGGCGCACGATATATCCGGCTCCTTCCAGTTCACGCAGGGCAGCACCGATGGCATCCACGCCCTCCTTACAGATCTTTGCAAGGCCACGGGTGGTGTAATTCCAGTCCTCCGGCAAAGACAGCATCATGGATAACAGCCCTTTGGCTTTTAACGACAAGTTTGCATTTCGTAAATGATGATTGCTCATCACGGTATAATCACGGGTCCGTTCAATGCGAAAAACGGCCATCGACCTCACTCCTTCCGAATTTTGGGTACAAAAAAACCGCAATCCTCATTTCAAAGAATTGCGGTGTTCAACGCTTTTCAAATTTTCTCGCATAAAACCAAAACAGCGGCTTTGGGGGACGCGCCCCTGTAAATGGTTCCTCCTGGGCGAAAGGAAGTGTTTGCATCACGCGGTCAATATCCGTTGAATCCATGTCATGCTGGGATCTGCAATCTTCCCGGATTGCTTCCTGAATTTCCTTTACCGTACACATAGTCATTCCTTTCCTTTCGTTGTATGGGTTTATGGGCGGCGGCGTTTTCCTGGTTTGAAATCGAGAATATGTCCCTCAATCACACGAGCGTAACGCTTGATCTTGATCTCCCGGCGCTGCTGACTTTGCAGGGCGACCTGATACCCGTCCTCAGTCAAAAACAGCCGCATTTCATCTCCGGGGCTGCCGCAGGCACAGGAACGCAGGACAGAAAACTCGATCATCCAGCGGGTGCTATCCCAAAACCTCTCTACGGCAAGAATATTGTGTCCTTTCAGCTCACGGGCTGAAATATCCCTCATAGGCGGCTCCTTTCATCGTTCCTGGTCTCTCTGACGCTTTTTCTGCCATGCCTCCAGCAGCTTGATGATTGTTTCCTGCATCCGCTGGGGCGTATAGCTTTTGGGGAAATACTTCCGCAAAGTGTCCGAGGTGAATGTCACCTTGTCCAGATCGCTTTTCTTTTCCTCACCCATGATGACACGCATCATATCGAGGGTCAGATGCCCCTCCTGACTGTATTTCTTGAGCCGCTGGGCTTGAGAAAGAGAAGGGGTAGCCTGTTCACTGTCCATCGCGTCCAGCAGATCTGTCTGTTCTTCTTTTTTTGAGAAAGGACAACTCATAGGCAGGGTTCAGGGCAATCTTCTTTTCATCCACCATATCCATCAATTCAGGAATCAGCTCTGTCAGACGGATATAGCGCATAACCTGAATCCCACTTCGCTCACCAGCATCTTTTGCCACTCTATCACGGGCGCTTAACTTCTGTTCAACTTGAACAGAAGTTAAATCCGTTCTGGCTCCTTGGTGCTTAATGGCATCCAGCTTCATTTTATAAGCAAAGGCTCTTTCGCTGGGGAGCAGGCTTTCTCGCTGCAAGTTGCTGTCAACCATAATAATCGTGGCGGCATCATCATCCAAATCCCCGAACAATGACCGGCATGGTCTCCTTTTCTGCCAGCTCACTGGCTCTGTGCCGCCTGTGTCCGGCTACCAGCTCATAGCCGCCCTCCGGGTCCGGTCGAGCAATCGCCGGGACCAGAACACCATACTGCTTGATACTGTCGGCGGTCTCCATCATGGCTTCGTCATCCTTGACTTTGAATGGATGGTTCTTAAACGGATGCAGTTCGGACAAGGGAATTTCCTGAATCTTTTCCAGCTTTGCATCCTGGCGGCCTTCTTCGGTGGAAAACAGATCATCTACCGAGGCCAGCTCTATTTTTTTTCGCGCTGCTTTTCAAGTTTCAACACCTCCTTCGTCAGATTTTTGTAGCCCTCTGCCACCTTGCCACTGGGATCATGGGCAAAAATACTTTTCCCCTCGGCGCTGATTTCCTTTGCCCGGACAGAATGTGGAATCTCTGTGCCGAATACCTTGATCTTACTGCCATAGGTCTCCCGCAGGAGCGCGGAGATCTCTTTGGCAAAGTTGGTTCGGCTGTCCACCATCGTCAGCAGGATACCGTCTATCTGGAGCTTGGGGTTGATCTGCCGCTTTACCTTGTTTACCGTAGAGAGTAGCTGTTCCAGCCCTTTGGCGGGCAGATACTCCGCCTGAACGGGAATGATGATCCTGTTCGCAGCGGCCAGCGCATTGACCGTAAGCATACCCAGAGAGGGCTGGCAGTCGATGAGGATATGGGAATATTGCCCCTTAAGCGTGTCCAGATATTGTCGTAAGATGGTCTCACGACTCATGGCATTTACCAGAGATACTTCCATACCAGATAGCTGGATGTCCGCAGGCATCAGATCTACACCCTCTGGGTGGTGCAGGATACCCTCGCCGAGACGAAGTGGCTCGTCCATCAGGATACGCCCCATAGCGTCCGACAGCGTAAAGGGCAGCTTGTCCGGCTGGGGATTGCCCAGGCTGATCGTCAGACTTCCCTGTGGGTCTCCGTCGATCAGCAGGACCTTCTTTCCGGCCTGCGCCAAGCCGATTCCAAGATTGGCACAGGTGGTGGTTTTGCCAACGCCGCCTTTCTGGTTGGCGATGGCGATGATTTGCGTGTTCAATGACTTCACCTCATTTCTGATTGTTGCTATGGCTTCTGGAAATAGAAAAAGCCGCCACTCCAAAATAAAAAGTGAAGTGACGGCTCTTTCTATCGCCGGAATACAAATTCCTGAAATGAAAAAAGCACCCAGTTATTTTATACTGAGTGCTACATCAAATTCATATTCAATTATTCAAATTAGGTCAAACTATGCTAAACTGCCACAGACCAAAACGAGGGGAAGCAGGGCTGAAAAGTACCCCCAAAAAACACCCCCAAAATCACTTGCGGACCACTAAAACTCGGGTGAAAACAGCGCTCATTTTGCCAAATTTGGGCAAACCATCTTAGCCCGTTTAGATACAGTAAAACCCCGGAAAACCTTGATTTTCCGGGTTGTTTTTGAACCATTTTGATACGGTTTGAACAGCAGATTATCGCTTGCTGAACTGCGGATCGCGACGAGCTGCTTTGAGACCGTGCTTCTTGCGCTCCTTCATACGAGGATCGCGGGTCAGGAAGCCGGCCTTCTTCAGGATGGCGCGGTACTCGGGGTTCACCAGCAGCAGGGCGCGGCTGATGCCGTGGCGCAGAGCGCCGGCCTGGCCGGACACACCGCCGCCCTCGACGGTGGCAACGATGTCCACCTTGCCCAGGGTGTTGGTGGCGTTCAGGGGCTGACGGACGACCATCTTCAGAGTCTCCAGGCCGAAGTAACGGAGGACTTGCGGCGGCCAGTGCCGTACTTGTAGGGATTCTTAGACTGATACATTCTTTTTTCCTCCTTACTTGACCAGCTCGGGCTTCTGAGCCGCATGGTCATGCTGCTCGCCGGCGTAGATGTGCAGACGCTTCAGGGAATCCTTGGTGACGATGTTGCGGGGCATCATGCCGCGGACGGCCACGCGCATAGCCAGCTCGGGCTTGTCCTGCATCAGGATGCGGTACTTGGTCTCCTTCAGGCCGCCCACCCAACCGGAGTGGGTGCGATAGTACTTCTGCTCCATCTTGTTGCCGGTGAGCACAGCCTTGCCCGCGTTGATGACGATGACGTTGTCACCGCAGTCGGCGTGGGGGGTATAGGTAACTTTGCCCTTGCCGCGCAGCAGGTCGGCGACGATGACGGCGGTCTTGCCCAGGGGCTTGCCGGCGGCATCCACGACGTACCACTTGCGCTCAATGTTGGCCTTGTTTGCCATGAAAGTGGACATGGTGATCTTCCTCCAATTTATTATAATGTGTGCTTTACTTTTTCACGCGCCCTTGTTACAATGCCGGGGCAGAGAAAACGCGCTCAGCGCGCAGGATTATTTATACCACAGCGCCGCGCCGATGTCAACAGCATTTTTGATTTACGGCGCAAACATCTCGCATTATCTCTCGTTTTCTTAATTATCTCTCGTTTTCTCAAACGCAATTTGTTTTTATGAAGGAGGCTTGACCGTGCAGCATATATTGGGACTTGTCCGCCGCTGTGTGGAGGACTACAACATGATCGAAGCCGGAGAGACCGTGGCCGTAGGCGTCTCCGGCGGCAAGGACAGCTTGCTGACGCTGACGGCCCTGGCCCGGCTGCGGGCATTCTATCCCAAGCCCTTCCGGGTGAAGGCCATCACGCTGGAGACGGGTATGCCGGGGATGGACTTCTCCCCGGTGGCCGACTACTGCGCACAGCTGGACGTTCCCTATACCCGCATCTCCGTACCGGTATACGACATCGTGTTCAACGAGCGGAAAAAAGAACCCCTGTTCCCTGTGCGCCAAGCTGCGGCGGGGCAGCCTGCATACGGCGCTGACGGAGCGGGGCATCCACAAGATCGCGCTGGGGCACCATTACGACGACGCGGTGGAGACGCTGCTGATGAACCTGCTGTTCGAGGGGCGCATCGGCTGCTTCCAGCCGGTGACGTATCTGGACAGGACAGACATCACCCAGATACGGCCGCTGCTGTACTGCCAGGAGACGGATATCCGCCGCATGGCGGCGAAGCTGGCGCTGCCGGTGGTGAAGAACACCTGTCCCATGGACAGCCACAGCCGCCGGCAGGAGGTCAAGGAGCTGCTGGCGGAGCTGGAGCAGCGCTATCCCGATCTGAAGAAAAAGCTGTTCGGTGCCGTGCAGCGGTACCCGCTGTATGGGTGGGATCTGGAAACGATGGAGAAATAAACGGCTTGCCGCAAGACCTGCAAACTTGAATTTATTCTATCTGGAGGTGTCAACTATATGAAGTGTCCATTTTGTAATGCAGAAATGCTCGTTGGAAACATTTCTCAAGACCGATATGCTCTAAAATGGGTTCCGTCCGACAAAGATAGAGGATTATTGAATTTCACTCCATTTGTGAAAGGAATCAAACTGACATCAATGAGTGACGGCATAACTGTAAAAGTATTTTATTGTAATAAGTGCAGAAAATTTGTAATTGACCAAGATAATTTGCGTTAATAGTTTAATCCGGTCTGTCTCGCAGAAATGTCCTCTCCCCTATGTACCTACACCAGCACCCACTTCACCCGCAGCAGAAGCCCCAGCCCCGGCAGGCCCAGAACACCCACCGTCAGTGCGTTGAACCAGTTGACGCCCAGCGTCAGCCCGGTCACCGGGGCGGTGCGCTCCAATATCCACAGCGCCAGAAGACCCAGCGCGCTGTTGAACACCACCCGCAGCGCCAGGCGCAGCGGCCGGTGAAACAGCCGCACCACCGCCACCAGCAGGAACAGCACTGTCAGCGACAGCGCGGCTATCTTCACGACGGACATGGTTCTCCCCCTTCATGGCTCCCGCCGCCACGCAGGAGCCTCCTGCACCGGCACCGCCACCGCCTGCGGAATACCCGACGGCACCGGCTGGCCGCTGCGCTGCTTGATCTGCCGCAGCAGGTAGTTGCTGCGCGCCTTCAGCGCGTTGATCTCGAAGATGCACGACTCCACCAGATCGTTGTCGCACACATAGTCAAAGCGCAGATAGGCATCCTTCAGCGCCTGTGTGTTTGCCTGTAATTCCCTCTCCAGCTCCCGCATCGCCGGGTCGCTGCTGCGTTTCTTTGCCATAGAGCTACCTCCACTCCGTATAGTCTATGAACAGTTTACGCACTTATGCCGCCGGTTAAACATGCGGGCACGATAAGGCCCATGTGTCCCGCCGCAAAATACGCATTTCCTTCCGGCGGGGCACGCGGGCCCCGCCCTATGGTCACACGCGGGCGGACAGAGCCGTCCACCCCTACAATGCGGAACAAGACCCGCGCGGAACGGGACGTCGGGGACGCCGTCCCCTACGAAAGGGCAAGGGGATACACGCCCCGGAAAGGATGACGCCATGGATCACGAATTCTACATGCAGCAGGCCCTCGCTCTGGCACAGGAGGCCGCTGTCCACGGCGAGGTGCCGGTGGGCTGCGTCATCGTCCGGGACGGGCAGATCATCGCCTCCGGCCGCAACCAGCGGGAGGAAAAGCAGGCCGCCGTCTCCTCACGCGGAGATGGAGGCCATCGCCCAGGCCAATGCGGCGCTGGGCAGTTGGCGGCTGGACGAGTGCGACCTGTATGTGACGCTGGAGCCCTGCCCCATGTGCGCTGGGGCCATTCTTAACGCCCGCATCCGGCGGGTGTACTACGGCGCCCGGGATGAGGTGATGGGCGCCTGCGGCGGCGTGCTGAATTTGTTTATGGAGGGCTTTCCCCGTCCGCCACAGCTGGTGGGCAATGTGTGCGGTGACGAATGCCGGGACGTTTTGCAGTCGTTTTTCCAAACTATTCGGTCAAAAAGCGGCGAAAATGAAATCGGCGCACCGTGATTGTCGATTATTTCACGGAATTTTAATATTTGTAACCGAATTTTTTCACATCTCCGGGGTATTCTATACTTGCAAGAAGCAAAAACTTTTTCATCTTCTCTTCCTTCCATATATGCGGAGCGCCTGACGGCACTCCGCTTTATGGTGTCCGGAGGCTTTGCCCGCGGGATACTGCCCCGCAGGGCTTTTCTTTTTTCTCCGCCCGTGGTATAATACGCCGCAGAACGACAAAAGGAGCGTGCTCATGGTCTATCCCCTTCAGGAAAAAGCTGCATATCTCCGGCATGGATGGCCGCGCCCCTTCGCTGGCGCGGCGCTGGCAGCTGGGCTGCGAGGACATCACCTTCTCCTACGCGCCCATGCTGGATGACCCCGCCGCGCTGCCGCAGGCGGCAAACAGGGTCGCCGGTCTTTCCCGCTGTGGCTCCATGCACCCTTCGCCGAGCTGTCGCCCTGCGCCATCGACCCGCTGGTGCGGCAGACGGCGCAGCACCGCTTCCGCCAGACGCTGGCGGCGGCAAGAAGCTGGGCATCCGGCAGGTGGTGCTCCACGGCGGCTTCATCCCCCACGTCTACTTCCCGGAGTGGTACGTAGAGCAGTCCGTCCTGTTCTGGCGGGACTTTTTGCAGGAGGTGCCGCCGGACTTCGTCCTGGCGCTGGAAAACGTCATGGAGCCGTCGCCGGACACGCTGGTGGCCATTGCGGCGGGCGTGGACGACCCCCGGCTGGGGCTTTGTCTGGACGTGGGGCACGCCAACACCTGCGTCAGCACCACGCCGCCGCTGGACTGGGTCGCGCCCATGGCCCCTATGGCTGCGCCACGTACACCTGCACAACAACCGGGGGCAGGATGACCTCCACTCTCCGCTGGATGAGGGCACCGTGCCCATGGGGGAGATCATCGGCGCTGTGCTGGAGCAAGCGCCCCGCACCACCTTTACCATTGAAAATCAGGACGCACTCCCCTCCCTGCGCTGGCTGGCGCGGCAGGGGTATATTGAGGATATCCTATGACCGAGACAGAGCTGAAAAACTACATCGCCGCCATCCGCCCCGCCGACCGGGACGCCATGGCCGCTGCCCGGCAGCGACAGGCGCAGCTGGCCAAACCGCCGGGAAGTCTGGGCGCACTGGAGGATATGTCCATCCGTCTGGCGGGTATCACCGGTCAGGTATGCCCGAAAATGGACAGCTGCCGCGTGGCGGTGTTTGCCGCCGACAACGGCGTGGTGGACGAAGGCGTGTCCTGCGCGCCCCGGTCCGTGACCTTGCAGCAGGCCATCAACATGACCCGGCGCAGGACTGGGATGTCCGCCATGGCCGCCGCCTTCGGCGACGATGTGGCCGTCGTGGACGTGGGCATGGACTGCGGCACCACCCCGGCGGGCATTCTGGACCGCCGCGTGCGCCGGAGCACCGGCGACATCGCCATCGAGGACGCCATGACCCGGCCGGAGGCGCTTGCCGCCATGGCCGCCGGCATGGAGCAGGCGGCGCGCGCCAGAGCCGACAGTATCACCGCCCTGGGCATCGGCGAGATGGGGATCGGCAACACCAGCACCTCCGCCGCGGTGCTGTCCGTGCTGACCGGTGCGGACATCGAGGCCGTCACCGGGCGCGGCGGCGGCCTGACCGACCGCGCCTTCGCCCGGAAAAAGGACGTGCTCCGCACGTCCATTGGACGCCGCACTATCCGGAGAGACGACGCTGTGGACGTCCTCTGCGCCGTGGGTGGGCTGGATATCGCCGCCATGACCGGCGCGTTTTTGGGCTGCGCCCATGCGCGTATCCCGGCGGCGGTGGACGGGCTGATCTCCGCCGTGGCGGCGCTGTGCGCCGTGCGTCTGTGCCCTGCGGCGGTGCGGGACTATCTGTTTCTGTCCCACGACTCCTATGAGGTGGGCTACCGCCTGGCGGCAGAGAGGCTGGGTCTGGAGCCGTGCCTGCATCTGGGCATGCGTCTGGGCGAGGGCAGCGGCTGCCCGCTGCTGTTCCGCGTCATGGAGGGCGCCTGCGGCGTCATGGCCGGTATGGCCACCTTTGCCCAGGCGGCCATACAGGATGACTATCTGGACGAAATACGCGCAGGCGACAGCTTTACGGTGGACAGGCCATGAGGATATTGCTGATCGGCGGCGGCAAGAGCGGAAAGAGCACGATGGCGCAACGCCTGGCCGCCGCACTGTCCGGGGACGCACCTCGGTATTATTGGGCCACCATGACCCCCCATGACGACGAGGACCTGGCACGTATCCGCCGCCATGTGGCGGACCGGGCAGGCATGGGCTTCGTCACCGTGGAGCGGAGCTTCGACCTGCCCGGCGGTCTGGGGGAGATCGACCGGAACGGCACGGTGCTGTTCGACAGCATCACCGCCTGCCTGTCCGAGCGCATGTTCCCCGACGGAACGCCCAACGCCCGCGCCGGGCGGAGATCACCGGCGAGCTGCTGACCGTCAGCCGCTCCTGCGGCCACTTCATCGCTGTGTGCGACGATATCTGGCACGGCGGCGAGGACTACCGGGACTGGACGGAGGTCTATGTCCGGGAGCTGGCGGAGATATGCCGCGCGCTGGCGTCGGAGTTCGACGCGGTGTGCGAAATGACGGCGGGGCTGCCCCACCTGTGGAAAGGAGAACTGCCCCGTGTCTGACTGGATATACGGCTTTTTCATGGCGTGGGGTATGTTCCTGACCATTCCCTGCCCTAAAAAAATATGGCGGGAGAGCGCCCGCCGGCGGATGCTGGCGTGTCTGCCGCTGGTGGGGCTGATCGCCGGCGCTGTATGGGCGCTGTGTGCATGGCTGGGCGGCTTCCTGCCCCGTCCCATCGGGGCGCTGCTGTGCGCCGCCGCCCGTGGCTGACCACAGGCTTTTGCATCTGGACGGCTTCATGGACGTGTGTGACGCGGTGTTGAGCCGCCGGGCTCTGGAGACACGGCGGCGGATATTGAAGGACTCCCACTGCGGGGCGTTCGCGGTGATCTGCATGGTGCTGCTGACGCTGGGACAGTGGTCGGTGTTTCTGTCGGCGGAGGGCATCGCCCTGTGGCCGCTGGCGCTGATCCCGGTGGCCAGCCGCTCCTGCGCGGCGCTGGCGGTGCTGACGCTGCGGCCGCTGGACAGCAGTCAGTACAGCGCCATGCAGCGGGGCGGCGGGCCGGTGGTATTCGCCGCCCTGATACTGGCGGCGGCATGTATTGTCTCCGTGCTGGTGTGGGACAGCTTCGCCCCGCTGGCGGCGGCGGCGGTATACGCGCTGGCGGCGTGGTATGGCGTAAAGCAGCTGGGCGGCATGTCCGGCGACGTGTCGGGCTTCGCCCTGACGCTGGCGGAGCTGGGCGGCGCGGCCGCGCTTGTATGTTGGAGGTAACGGTATGGACTTGATCATCGGCGGCGCGTTTCAGGGCAAGCTGGCCTACGCGCTGGAGACTTACGGCCTGACGGAGAGCGATGTGTGCGATCTGGCGGTCTGCGACCCTGCGCCGGGGTACCGGTGCTACCGGCACCTGGAGGCTCTGAGCCGCCGGGAGCCGGACGCGGAGCGGTATCTGCCCCTGTTTGAAAACGCGGTGGTCATCACCCGGCAGGTGAACGGCGGCATCGTCCCCATGGACGGCGAGGAGCGGGCGTGGCGGGAGCGCTACGGCCTGCTGCTGCAAAAATTCGCCCGGAATGCGGCGCATGTGACCCGCATTTTCTGCGGGCTTTCGGAGGTATTAAATGAAGCTGACACTCATACGTCACGGTGAAACGGAGGGCAGCCGCCGTGATCTCTACTACGGCGCGGCGGACATTCCGGTGCTGCCGGATTCGCTGAAGGCGCTGGAGGAAAAGGCAAAGGCGGGCGTCTACCCCACCGCCGGCCGCTACTGCATCAGCGGCATGCTGCGCACGGTGCAGACGCTCCGCGCCCTTACGGCGATGTGCCCTACACGGTGCTGCCGGGGCTGCGGGAGATGGATTTCGGCGATTTTGAAATGCGCGCCTACGCCGGTGATCTGGAAAACGACCCGGCCTTCCGCGCGTGGTGCGAGGATGCGGAGCACAACGTCTGCCCCCACGGAGAGAGCGTGCCGCAGGTGCTGGAGCGGAGCCTGCGCGCCATCCAGCCGGTGCTGGATGCGGGGAGGACACAGTGTGCGTCATCCACGGCGGCGTGACCTCCGGGCTGATGATGCACTGGTTCGGCGGCACGCGGTACGACTACTCCCCGGCGCCGGGCACCGGATTTCAGGTGACTTTCCGCGACGGAAAGCCGGAGAGCTATGAATACATATCGGATAAAGGAGCGTAACTATGGACTACACCTATCGGACAAAGGGCACCTGTTCCCGCGAGATCTCCTTTGAGCTGGACGGCGACAGGGTGAAGAACGTACACTTTGTGGGCGGCTGCGACGGCAACCTGAAGGCCGTGAGCAAGCTGGTGGACGGCATGAGCGTGGCGCAGATCGAGGCGCTGCTGCGGGGCAACACCTGCGGGCCGCGGAGCACCTCCTGCGCCGACCAGCTGGCCATCGCCGTGCGGGAGGCCTACGACAAGGCGCAGGCGGGCGAGTAAGACTAAGATATGGAAAAGGCGGCTCGCAGAGCCGCCTTCTCGTTTTTACTTCACCAGTCCGCGGGAAGCGGCGTATTCGGCGTTTATCTCCGCCAACTCCTTCTCGCCGTCGATATAGGGTCGGTAGATCTCGTCCACCCGTCCGCCGCCCAGATTGCCGCAGCCATTGCAGCCGTCACAGGGGCTGCCGCATACGCTGAGGGCGCGGCGGACGATCTCCTCCCGCTGGGCGCGGGTGGTGTCCTTGATCAGCAGGGACTGCATGTGTGATTCCTCCTACGTTGGCTTGTCCTGGGCGCTCTGCCTGAAACCGCCTGTTCCGGTGCCGGTTTTCTGCAGGCGCCCGTTGTCTGTTATCCGGCCATGTCCAGCATGTTGCCGATGAAGATGCCGTACCCCCGTGTGGGGTCGTTGAGCAGCACATGGGTCACTGCGCCCACGATGCGGCCATTCTGCAGAATGGGGCTGCCGCTCATCCCCTGAACGATGCCGCCGGTGGCGGAGAGCAGGGCGGGGTCGGTGATGCGGAGGAGCAGGTTGCGGGTGGGCTCGTCCGCGCCGTAGAGGCGGACGAGCTCCACCTGGTACTCCGCCGTGTCGCTGCCGGAAATGGTGGCCAGAATGGTGGCGTGGCCTGTTTTCACCTGCTGCGCCGTGGCTACAGGCACCGGCGTGCCGCCGGAGAGGAAGTCCGGGTCGGCCACGGTGCCAAAAATACCGCCGCTGCTGTTGACGGTGACGGTGCCCACATCGCGCTGGACGGAGAAGTCGCCCTTGAGCTCGCCGGGATCGCCCTTGACGCCCTTTTTCACCGCTTTGACGGTGGTCTCCATGATGGCGCCGGAGGCCGCATGAGCTGGGCGGTGTCCACATCGGTGATGCCGTGGCCGAGGGCACCGTACTGACCGGTGGCGGGGTCATAGTAGGTCAGGGTGCCGATGCCGGCCATGCTGTCGCGGATCCAGGCACCCAGCTGCCAGGCGCCCCCTGCGCCGGGACGGGCGCAGGCGGACAGCGCCAGTGTGGAGCTGCCGCGGCGGACGGTGAGGGTCGTCTCCGTCCGGCGGCCTCCGCCAGCAGGGACTGCACCTGCTCGGTGGAGTCGATGGCGGTGCCGTCCATGGCGGTGATGATGTCGCCCTGCCGCAGGCCGCAGGTACGGGCAGGCGTGTCGCCGTCCGCCAGACCCACCACCAGAACACCGGCAGCACGCGCCTGCGGACGCGGCGCGATCATCGGCATCATCAAGGAGCTGCGGCGGCTGTTCTTCCCCGCCTATTTCGGCGACCCGCAGCTGATGACCCTGCCGGCGGAGAACTACGTCGCGCTGCTGCTGGAGCGCATCGAGACGGCCCTCACCGCCCAGATCGCCCTGGCGCTGCCGGAGGACCAGTCCTTGCCGCCGCCGCGCTGGCCCGTGAGATACTGGAGCAGCTGCCCGGCATCCAGCAGATGCTGATGACCGACATTGAGGCCACCTTTGACGGCGACCCCCGCCGCCGCCGACAAGGAGGAGATCATCTTTGCCTATCCGGGGCTGTTCGCCATCTTCGTATACCGCATTGCCCACGAGCTGTACCTGCGGCAGGTTCCCATGATCCCCCGCATGATGACGGAGTACGCCCACAGCCGCACCGGCATCGACATCCACCCCGGCGCACAGATCGGGCCGTGGTTCTTCATCGACCACGGCACGGGCATCGTCATCGGCGAGACCACCGTCATCGGCAGCCATGTCAAGCTGTACCAGGGCGTGACGCTGGGCGCACTGTCCCCAGGGCGGGCCACGCCAGCCTGCCGGGCAAGCGCCATCCCACCGTGTGCGACTATGTGACCATCTACTCCGGCGCGTCCATCCTGCGCGGCGAGACGGTCATCGGCGAGCACTCCGTGGTGGGCGGCAACGCCTTCCTCACCGGCTCGGTAGCCGACAACACCCGGGTGGTCATCACCGCCCCGGAGACGGTGTTCAAAAACGCATAAATCCCTCCACAGGGGACAGGACGGACGCTTCGCGTCCGTCTTTTTGTCCACTTTTTGCTCCAAAAATTCGTCACAATGCCATGTGTCGCTGCGGGAAACTTTCCTTGCCACCGCTTCGCCGGTATACTATAATAAAGTCAACAACGCAAAGGAGGCGGCTCTATGGAACGCATCAGCAAGGAAAACTACTATCTGGACATCGCCGAAACGGTGCTGGAGCGGGCCACCTGCCTGCGCCGGGTGTACGGGCGCGATCATCGTCAAGAACGACGAGATCATCTCCACCGGCTACAACGGCGCGCCCCGCGGACGGAAGAACTGCGTGGACATGGGCTTCTGCACCCGTGAGGCCATGCAGGTACCCCGCGGCGAGCGGTACGAACTGTGCCGCAGCGTCCACGCCGAGGCCAACGCCATTATCTCCGCCAGCCGCCGGGACATGGTGGGCAGCACCCTGTACCTGGTGGGCCGGGACGGTCAAACCGGCGCTGCTGGGCGACGCCACCAGCTGTGCCATGTGCCGCCGCCAGGTCATCAACGCCGGCATCACCCGGGTCATCATCCGCCGCACGGAGAGACGGAGTTCAAGGTGGTGGACGTGAACGACTGGGTGCATCAGGAGGATGACGTCCCCGCCCTGTGAGACTGTCCGGCCTGCGGGCCTGGTGGAATATAAAAAGTGAACAAAAGGAGAATGTGTGATGCTGAACGACTCTAAGATCGCCGCCTACACGGCGATCCTGCAGGAGGAGCTCCTGCTGGCCACCGGGTGTACAGAGCCCATCGCCGTCGCGTACTGTGCCGCAAAACTGCGCGAGGTGTTGGGCGGAAAACCGGAGAAAATTCTCGCTGAGGTCAGCGGGAAACATCCTGAAGAACGTGAAATCCGTGGTCGTCCCCAACACAGGCGGACGCCGCGGGATCGACGCCGCCATCGCCGTGGGCATAGTGGCCGGTGACGCCGACGCGGAGCTTCAGGTTCTGGCCAAGGTAACGGAAAACGATGTGGCGGCCATCCAGGGCTATCTGGATAGCACGGACATCCGCGTCACCTGTCCCGAGACGCCCTGCATGCTGGACATCCGGCTGACGGGCTGGCGGGAGCGCACCATGCCTGCGTCCGGGTGGCCAACAACCACACGAACATCATCTACATCGAAAAGGACGGCCAGGTGCTGAAGGAGCTGCCTGTGACCGGGCAACGCCGAGGACAATTTGCAGGACAAGTCCGTTCTCAACGTAAAGGACATCATCACATTCGCCGAAACTGTACCCATAGACGCCATCCTGCCCACGGTGGGACGGCAGATCGAAAAGAACGCCGCCATCGCCGCCGAGGGCCTGGAGCATAGCTGGGGCGCGAACATCGGCTCAACGCTGCTCCGAACCTCTCAGGACTGGGAAACCCAGGCCCGCGCCTGGGCCGCCGCCGGGTCGGACGCACGGATGAACGGCTGCGAGATGCCGGTGGTCATCGTCTCTGGCTCGGGCAACCAGGGCATCACCGCCTCCGTGCCCGTGTGGAAGTACGGCAAGCTCATGGGCGCGGACGAGGAGACGATCCTGCGGGCCGTGTGCCTCAGCGACCTGATCACCATCCACCAAAAGACCGGCATCGGGCGGCTCAGCGCCTACTGCGGCGCGCTGTCTGCCGGTGTGGGCGCGGGCTGCGGCGTGGCATGGCTGCGGGGCGCGGACTACGAGACCATCTGCCACACGCTGGAAAACGCGGTGGCTATGATCTCCGGCTGCATCTGCGACGGCGCGAAGGCCAGCTGCGCCAGCAAGATCGCCATGGGCGTGGGCTGCGGTCTGCTGGGCTGCGACATGGCCTTTGACGGCAACAACTTCCAGCCCGGCCATGGTATTTGGGCACGGACGTGGAGGACACCATCCGCCACGTGGGCGTGCTGGCCTCGCAGGGTATGCGGGAGACCGACCGGGTGATTCCTAAAGATCATGACGGAGTAAAGTCACGGAAAATTTCCCCCCGGCTTCCGCCGGGTGCCTGAAAATGAACAACCCCTCGGCCAAGGCCGGAGGGCTGACTCTTATCCGTCGAATACCTGAAGGGCGGTCTGGCGGAGGGAGTAGGCGTCGCTGCCGTAGCTGTGCCAGAGCGGCGGCGGCGTCACGGAAGGGTAGACCGGGGCGGTCTGGCAGACGTAGTTGGCCCAGCTCTCGATGACCCAGCCGTCCTGGCCGCGGAGGCGTCGTAGAAAACGTAGGCGCGGGGGCTTTCGACGCCGCGGGGAAAGGACCAGCCGGCGGTGATCCGCTGGGTCTGGCGGGTGCCGAAGAGGTCGCTGACCTGTTGGCTGCCGCTCTTCAGTGTGGAAGGCGGCGGCCTGCGCCGTGCCGTTTCTCTCGCAGAGGACGCGGCCGCTGACATGGCCGCCGGGGAACCAGTCGCCCTGCGTCTGCCACGCCGGCCACAGTTCCAGCATCTCGGTGTAGGGGCTGGGCGGGGCAGCGTAGGTCAGGTGGTGGATATAGATATAGCGGCGGACACCGTCCTCCTCCGGCAATTCCACGGCCACATGGGTCATGGTCTGCTCCAGCGTATCATAGACACGGTAGACGTAGGTATAGTGGCGCTCCCCCTCTCCATCCACGTCGGTGATGGTACGGTCAAAGACCAACGGACGGTGGGTCGCTCATATAGTGGGCGGTGGTGATGGTGCGGTGGTCCGTATCGCTGTACAGGCGTTCCACCTGACGGTAGACCCTTACGGCACCGGCCATACGGGAGACCTCTTCGGCGGTCAGGTCATCGAGGACATAGGACGGAAAGCCCTTTGTCAGCAGCTGCTGGCGGATCGTCTCGTCCTGGGGCGCGTCATCGCGGGCATGCCAGTCCATGGGATACCGCTGGTCCAGGAACATGGCCAGCAGCACCGCCGCCAGCAGCACACCCAGGCCGCCCCACAGCACCGCGGCATCCGGAAGGCGGACAGGGGCGGCGGTGATGGCGTAGCCGGTATCGGCCAGAGAACGGGACAATCTGACCATGCTGCGGAGCAGGAGGATGTAGAGCACCAGCATCGGCAGGACCAGCAGCCAGCCCTCCACGCCGATGAGCGCCAGGACCGTAAGGACAGCGTAGAACACCGCCATGGCACCGGCGGCGGTGGCCGCGGGCTTTTCCTCCCCAGCGGCGCGGGAGACACCCACCATACCCCGCCACAGGCAGACATACAGCACCTGCAGCAGGGCGATATTGACATAGGCCGGTGCAAGCCCCGTCTCCACAGGCAGGGCGGCGAGGACGATACACGCGCCGCGGACGGCCAGAGAGGCCAGAGAGAGGATATAGCACCAGCGGAGGGGCGTGTTTTCGCGCCGCAGCGTACAGAAGCCCAGCACCAGCAGCAGGCCGCCGACGGCGGGCAGGATCACATCCAGATACAGGAAATTCAGGGTAATGGTGATCAGACCCAGACCCCAGAGCACCCGGGTCATGGCCATGCTCCAGGGATTGATCTCGCCGGCGGCGGGCGGCGGCAGGGCGGCGGCATCCTCACGGAGCAGATCGTCAAAGCGGCGTTCGTCAGTCATAGAGATCACCTCCCAGCTGTTGGCGCAGGGTCTGCCGCAGGCGGTACAGCCGCCCCTCCACCGCCCGCTCCGTCAGGCCCAGCTCGGCGGCCATTTGGGCGGTGGACTGGCAGTAGTAATACTTCCGGTAGAACAGCTCCCGCTCGTACACCGGCAGGCCCGCGATAGCCGCCCGCAGCTTCGCCTGCCGCTCGCGGCGGAGCACCTCGTCCTCGGCGCTGCCGTCCCCGTGGGGCACGGTGTCCTCCAGCGGGGCGTCCTCCGTTCCCTTGGCGCGGGCGCGGTTCAGGGCGGCGTTGCGGGTCAGGGCGGTCAGCCAGCCGTTCAGGCTGCCCTTTGCCCCGTCAAAGCTCCCCGCCCCCTGCCAGATGCGCAGGGATATGTCCGCCAGGCACTCCTCCCTGTCCCGCTCATCCGGGAGGATGGGACGCAGGATATAGAGGAACAGCGGCGTGAAACGCCGCAGCAGCGCCTGCAGGGCTGCCTCGTCACCGCCGGCGATGCTCGCCATCAGTTGTCTGTCGTCCACGCGCTCCCCTCCTCCCTGTGGTTTCTTCTGTATGATACACTATTTTACCAGAAATCCCACGGAGAAACAGCATAAAAAACAAGACCGGCGACGCCGGTCTTGTTTTATCACACAATTACTCGGTCACGAAGGGCAGCAGGGCGATCTGACGGGCGCGCTTGATGGCCTCGGTGAGCTGGCGCTGATGCATAGCGCAGGTGCCGGTGGTACGGCGGGGCAGGATCTTGGGCGCTCGGAGATGAAGCGGCGCAGCTTAGCGGCGTCCTTGTAATCGATGCACTCGCGCACTTGTCCACGCAGAACTGGCAAACCTTCTTGCGGCGCTTGCCGGCACCGCGAACGGGTCTATTTTCGCGTTCCATAGCCATGGAAGTTTCCTCCTTTATAAAATGTCATGTGCCTTGCACATCAGAGCAACAGGTCGCCGTCCTCTTCATCGATCTCGGAAAATCCGGAGCCGCCTACGGGGCAGGCGTAGCCGCCGGCAGGAGCGGAGTAGCCGCCGTTATTGCCGCCGTAGCTGTTGTTGGCGTAATTGCCGCCGCTGCTGCCGTCGCTGTCGCGGCGGGAGTCGCCGAAAGTAGACATTGTCGGCCACGACCTCGGCGCTGCGGCGGTTGTTGCCCTCCTTGTCCTGCCAGGCGCGGATCTGGGCCGGCCTCTACCACGGCCATACGGCCCTTGGTAAAGTACGGCCACGAACTCCGCGGTGGCGCGCCAGGCGACCACATCGATGAAGTCCGTCTCCTTCTCGCCGGACTGTGTCTTGCTGCGGGGCGCGTACTATAAGATCGCCACCCTGTCCGACGAGGAGAAGCGCCGGGGCGTTATCGCCTGCTCCGCAGGCAACCATGCCCAGGGCGTGGGCTTTGCCTCCCGGGATATGAAGATCCCCGCCACCATCTGCATCCCCGCCGGGGCTCCTATCTCCAAGATCCAGGCCACCCGCAGCTATGGGGCCAACGTGGTGCTGGTGGACGGCGTGTATGACGACGCCTATGCCGAGGCCGTGCGCCTGCGGGATGAGCAGGGGTTGACCTTTATCCATCCCTTCGACGACTATCGGGTCATGGCCGGTCAGGGCACCATCGGTCTGGAGATTCTGGAGCAGCTGCCGGACGTGGACGTGATCCTGGTGCCCATCGGCGGCGGCGGACTGATCTCGGGTCTGGCCTATGCCGTGAAGCATCTGAAGCCCTCCTGCCAGGTCATCGGCGTACAGGCCGCCGGAGCCGCCAGCATGGTGGACTCCCTGGAGGCCGGGCATATCCTGACCCTGCCCAGCGTGCACACCATTGCCGATGGCATCCAGGTCAAGACCCCCGGGGACCTGACCTTTGAGATGTGCCGCCAGTATGTGGACAAGGTGGTGGCCGTCAGCGAAAACGAGATCGCCGGGGCCATCCTGTCGGTGCTGGAGAAGCAGAAGCTGGTGGCCGAGGGCGCAGGCGCCGTGGGCATCGCCGCCGCCATGTACGGCAAGGTGGACTTTGCAGGAGGGCGGCGGTAGCATTGTCCAGCAGGGATGCGGCGGCAGCCTGACGACGGGCGGCGAAGGTCAGGCCCGACTCCGGCGCGGCGGTAAGGTGATCGGCAAAGGTGGGGCTGTCCAGGCAGTCGGCCAGACACCGCAGGGCGGGCAGATCCCACACCTCGCTGCCGAACAGGAGGGTATCGGCCCGGCAAGGCCAGCAGCCGCACGCCGCCGCGGGCGAAGGTCTCCGCCGGGGACATCCCAGGGCGTGTGGGAGCTCCAGCACCAGGTCAGCGCCGCAGCGGACCGCCATCTCGGCGCGCGCCGTTTTGGACAGGGCGGCGAAGCTGCCCCGCTGGGTGAAGGAGCCGCTCATGGCGCAGACCACCGTGTCGCGCCCAAGGCGCGGGCGTGGGAGAGAAGGCGGGCGTGTCCCCTGTGGAGGGGGTCAAATTCGCAGACGATACCGATGACCATGATGTGCTCCTTTCGTTTTTTATTATTTTACAGGGAAAGTGGGAAAAATGCAACTTGACATTCTGCCGCCGGGGTATTTACAATGGAGAAAACGGGAAAAGTGAGGGTTTGCTGTATGCTGACTGGATTGCTGTACGCCATGAAGGGCGAGATCGAGAGCCTGCTGCCGGAGGGCGCGGAGCCGGAAAAACGGTGGCCGGCGTGCCCTTCTACCGGATACGGGAGAACGTGGTCGCCTGCTGCGGCGGCGTGGGGAAGGTAAACGCTGCCATGGCCCCCAGCTGTTTATCGACCTGTACGCGCCGGGACGGATCGTCAACGTGGGCGTTGCCGGGTGCTTTTGAGAACGATGCCGATCGGAACGCTGGTGCTGGCGGATCGGTTCATGCAGCACGACGTGGACACGTCGGGCATCGGCGACCCGGTGGGGCTGGTGTCCACGGTGAACCGGATGGACTTTCCCACCGCCGAGTTGGAGAAGGCAAAGGACGCCATGGACAAAGCCGGGTACGCCTACCGTGTGGGCAGCGTGGCCACCGGATCGGTCCGTCCGATCACCCCCGACAGCGAGTCCGTAATAAAGGAAAGTGAGGTGCACACATGCAAGCGATCATCGTTACCGGCGGTAAGCAGTACAATGTCAGCGAGGGCGACACTCTGTTCATCGAGAAGCTGGACGTCGAGGCCGGCGAGGCCGTTACCTTCGACACCGTTCTGGCCATCGTGGACGGCGAGAACACCAAGTTCGGCACTCCCGTGGTGGAGGGCGCGAAGGTTGACGCCAAGGTCGTCAAGAACGGCAAGGGCAAGAAGATCCGTATCTTCAAGTACAACCCCAAGAAGGGCTACCGTAAACGCCAGGGTCATCGTCAGCCTTATACCAAGGTTGAGATCGGCAAGATCAGCTTCTGAGCCATGACGACCGTTACCTTCCTCACCGAGGGAAAGCGTATCATCGGCTTCGACGCGAAGGGCCACAGCGGCTATGCCGAGGCAGGCTCCGACATCGTCTGCGCCGCCATCACGAGCGCCGTGCGTCTCGTGGACGCGACCGTGAACGACGTGCTGGGTCTCGCGGCCTCCGTCAAGGTCCATGAAAGATCGGGTTCCATCGAGTTCCGTCTCCCCGGCGGTCTGAGCGCCGCGGCGGAGAGCACCTGCCAGTCTCTTCTGGCCGGCTTGATGCTCTATTTCACGGAGCTGCACGACGAATACCCCGAAAACATCGAAGTAATGGAGGCGTGAGCCTCCTCTCCCCCCCACGCATCATTCTACAGAAAGGATGGACTACGAATTATGATGAACATTGGTCTTCAGTTCTTCGCTCATAAAAAAGGTATGGGCTCGACCAAGAACGGCCGCGACTCTAACGCCAAGCGCCTTGGCCCCAAGCGCGCTGACGGTCAGTTCGTTCTCGCCGGCAACATTCTTGTGCGCCAGCGCGGCACCCACATCCATCCGGGCGTCAACGTCGGTATCGGCAGCGACGACACTCTGTTCGCCAAGGCGGACGGCGTGCTCCGCTTCGAGAAGCTCGGCAAGGATCGCAAGCAGGCTTGCGTGTATCCCGCTGAGTAATTGAGTGGTTTGAAAAAGGAAGCGCAAGCCGACGGCTTGCGCTTCCTTTTTTGTGCTTTTCCTTGACGGAGCACGCAAAAGCGGGTAAAATAGTAAAGTTAGAGAACAATACCCCCGAAGGAGGTTTTTCGATATGGCAACGGAATTCATTGATAAGGCGCGCATCTCCGTTTCCGCCGGCAAGGGCGGCAACGGCGCGGTCGCGTTCCACCGTGAGAAATACATCGCAGCCGGCGGTCCCGACGGCGGCGACGGCGGCAACGGCGGCGACATCATTCTGCAGGTGGACGACAATATGTCCACGCTGATGGACTTCCGCTACAAGCGCAAATACACCGCCGAGAACGGCATGGACGGTCAGGGCAGCCGCAAGTTCGGCAAAAGCGGCAAGCCGCTCACCATCCGCGTGCCGCGCGGCACGCTCGTGCGCGACGCGGAGACGAACGAGATCATTCAGGATATGTCCTCGTCCGAGCCTTACGTCCTCTGCCGCGGCGGCAAGGGCGGCTGGGGCAACTGCCACTTCGCCACGCCCACCCGTCAGGTGCCGCGCTTTGCCAAGGCGGGCCTGCCCGGCGAGAGCCACGACGTCATTTTGGAGCTCAAGCTGCTCGCGGACGTGGGGCTGATCGGCTTCCCGAACGTCGGTAAATCGACGCTGCTCTCGGTCGTTTCCAAGGCGCGGCCAAAGATTGCCAACTACCACTTCACCACGCTCTTCCCCAACCTCGGCGTCGTGTATGTCGACGAGGGCGTGAGCTTCGTCATGGCGGACATCCCCGGCATCATCGAGGGCGCGGCGGACGGTGCGGGCCTCGGCCACGACTTCCTGCGCCACATCGACCGCTGCCGCCTGCTCGTTCATGTCGTGGACGTTTCGGGCAGCGAGGGGCGCGACCCCGTCGCGGACTTCGACGCCATCAACGCCGAGCTGGCGCAGTATTCCCCCGAGCTGGCGACGCGCCCGCAGATCGTGGTCGCGAACAAGACCGACATTATGGAGGACGAAGCGCTGCTGGAAAAGCTGCGCGCGCACGTCGAGGAGGCGGGCTATCCCCTCTTCGCCCTTTCCGCCGCATCCCACACCGGCACGCGCGAGCTGGTGCTGAAGATCGCCGAAAAGCTCTCCACGCTCCCGCCGGTCACGGTCTACGAGCCGGAGTACGTCCCGCGCCCGCCGAAGCTCGACACCTCCGCCCCGCTCAACATCACGGTGGACGACAACACCTACATCGTCGAAGGCCCGTGGCTCGAGCGACTGATGGCGAACGTCAACTTCTCCGACTACGAGAGCCGGATGTATTTCGACAAGATGCTGCGCGAGAGCGGCCTCTTTGCCCGCCTTGAGGAGATGGGCATTCAGGACGGCGACATCAGGGGCTGATCGCCCAGGTCGGTGCGGTAGTCGTAGCCCCACCAGCGGTTGCGCTCGTCGTCCAGACACAGGGCACTGTACGCAGGGATATCGCCTCTGCGGAGAGGCGTCAGGGACAGGCGATCGGTTTTGATGGCAGGGACGGCCTTGAGGGCGTCCAGCTCGGTGCCCGCCTCGATACGGACCTTGCCGCCCAAGTGATCCGGCAGGTATTGCAGCTTGGAGGTGCGGAGGCCCTTGTCCCGGGCGTCATCCTCCCGGTTGCACCATATGCAGTCCCCACCGTAGTAGGCGGCGAAAGCCTGGACCAGGGCGGGATAGGCCCCGGCATGGGAGTACAGGGCCTTTTCGATGTGGTCGATAAGGGTGCCGCCGCATTTCTCCGCCAGGCAGACAGCCACCAGACGCCCCTCTGCCAGCATACCGCCGGCACAGAACCAGTCGGTGCCGATGCGGGAGAACATCTCCTGTGCCAGAGACAGCTCCTGCACAGCCAGGGGCCGGACTTGTGAAACTCGGCCTCATAGTCCTGCCAAAAGGCGGCCAGGCGGGGATCGCCGGGGTCGGTCAGCGGGGTAAATTCCGCGTCGGGATAATCCCGGCGGAACTTGTTGATGTGGTTGCGCTGGCCGCTGTACCGACGGCCGGCGAAAGCGGCCAACTCCTCTGTTCGGTAAAGATAGTCCTTCCAGGCCGCTCGCTGATAACGCGGCAGCGGGGATAGCGCAGGCAGAGGGTCTGGGCCTTGTCCTCCGGCACCACAGAGAGCACCAGAGGCGTGCCGGTGGCGGCGCACCAGGACTCGATGGCCGCAGGGCGCCTTCAACATCTGCCTCGGGGCCGGCAATGGGGTAGTCAAAGACGTACTCGCCCTCGATACAGTTGCGGATCACAAGGCAGCCGGCGACCTCGGCAAAGGACGGATGCAGGTGGTCCCGCCACATGAGCTTGACGCCCAGGGAATATTCACACAGGCGGTAGTCGCAGTTCCGGTAATAGCCGCGCAGGCGGTCGCCGTGGGCGGCGGTGAGTTCTTGAAATTGCAGCATAATCATTTCCTTTGTGTTGTGGTAATTTCGCGCGCAGCGCTGTGTCACATCTTCTCGATCATCTCGCAGGCTTGGCGGACGAACTGGCGGGCGATGGGGCGCAGCTCCTTCTGCGGACGGGCGGCGATACCCAGCTCACGGACAGCCCGAGGCTCCAGCGGCAGGGCGCGGACGCTGTTCTGCCGGCCGCGGAGGACCAGGCGGGACAGAACGCTGACACCCAGACCGTGCTCCACCATAGAGATAACGGCGCTGTCGGACACCTGAGTGGTACGAATCAGGGGCGTGACGCCGTGCTCATTCAGCACGCGGAGGATATCCTTGTCAAAGCCCATGGAGGGCATAAGGAATTCCTGACCGTTAAAGGCCTCCACAGGAAAGGCCGTTTCCCCGCTGTCGTACTCCGGCGGCAGGATGGCCAGCAGCTCGTCATCCCGCAGAAATGTCCACTCCAGCGGGGCGTCCTGGCGGCTGGCAAAGCACATATCCACCCGATCCTCCAGCACCCAGCGATAGACCTCGTCTACGCTGCCCATCTGGATGTCCACAGTGACATCCGGGTGCTCCCGGCGAATCTGCTGGATGATTTCCGGCAACCAATGACGGGCGATGGACTCATAGGCCGCCACGCGGACGGAGTCCTCCTTATGGGTGTTGATAAGGGATATCTCGCGCTCCAGGGCGGCGGTGGAGGTCAGGCAGTCCCGCACCAGGGGCAGTATCCGCTGGCCTGCCGGGGTCAGCCGGACGCCGCTGCGGCCCCGCAGCAGAACGGGAAAGCCGATGTCCTTTTCCAGACTGTTCATCATGTGGGTCAGGCCGGACTGCGTATATCCCAGCACCTCGGCGGCGCGTGTGAAGCTGCCCAACTCCACCGCCGTCAGCAGGGCTTCCAGTTTTTTGGTATCCATGACGCCTCCTGTTTATATGACACTATTTCATAGCAAGATTATACTCCCTTCGCACCGCTGGTGGCAAGGGCGGGTTTTCGGCACTTTTTGCGATTTTTTGTGGAGTTCCAGTGGAATATATATGTATGACATTTCCTAATACATGCATGACACATTGTCGCTTTACAAACGACCGTGTCCTGTTGTATTGTACCCATAGTGATTCTTGATACATGAATTGCTTTTCCTTTCTATCCTCAAATCGTCGGGCAGCCGCACAGCCGTGTGGCTGTCGGCACCTCTGGCGGGGAGGTTTTGAGGGTGCTGTGTGAAACTTCACCTCTGAAGCGGGCGCCGTAAGCCGAACGGTGCCCGTTTACTTTTCACCCAGCGAAGGAAGCATAAAAAACAACCATAAATCAGCACATTCCTCTTGCAAAGTCCGTTGTATTATGGTAGAATGCAATGTACTGGGATACTTATGCCGTATGGCATGGAATAGGTGGAGGAGTCCGACATGATGATTTTTATTACGATTTTGCAGCTGATCGCCGCCCTGATCCTGATCCTGGTGGTGCTGTTCCAGTCCGGTAAGAGCCAGGGTCTGTCCGGCGCTATCGGCGGTATTGCCGACAGCTATATGGCCAAGTCCAAGGCCAAGAGCCTGGACGCCAAGCTGGCCAAGGGTACCAAGTGGGTGGGCGCTGTGTTATCGTGCTGACCCTGGTCATCAACTGTATGCTGGCCGCCGGTATCGGCGCGTAAGCGTATCGTATCATCGGATCACCCCGAAGCGTCGCTTCTGGGGTGATTTTCTCCATGCCCGCCACGGTAGGTCACGCCCGGCTCCGCCGCCACGCCCTTCAGCGCCAGCAGCTCTGCCACCGTGACGAATACATATCCCTGCTCCTGCAAATGCCCGATCGCCATCAGTACCGCATCCACTGTGTTCTGGTAGCGGTCGTGGAGCAGCACGATGTCCCCGTCCCCGGTGCAGCGGTAGATCACGTCCAGTATTTTTCCGCTGTCCTTCGTGCGCCAGTCCTCCGTGTCCACCGACCAGTTCGCCTGACGATAAGCCGCCAGATCGCCCTTCTTGCCGAGGGTGATCATCTTCTCGGCGAGGGGCTTGATCTCCTTGGCGCGGGTGACGGTCGTTTCCATCTTGCCGTTGTCCAGAAGGTCGGTGACCTGCTGACGGAGCATCGCCATACGCTGATCGGTAGTCTTACCGAGCTTACGAGTTCCGGGCATTTCAGTTTCCTCCTTGTTCATGATCGGGCGCGGTACGCGCTGGATCGTTAGTTGTTGTCTTCGCTGGCCAGGGACAGACCCATCATCGCCAGCTTGTTGATGACTTCCTCAAGGGACTTGCGACCCAGGTTGCGTACCTTCATCATCTCGTCCTCGGTCTTGGAGATCAAGTCCTCGACGGTGTTGATGTTGGCGCGCTTGAGGCAGTTGAAGCTGCGCACAGAGAGATCCAGTTCCTCGATGGTCAGCTCCAGCACCTTGTCCTTGGATAATCAGCAGCCTTCTCGACCACGGTGGGCTTGTCGCCCAGAGTTGTCGCTCAGGTCGGTGAACAGTGCGAAATGGTCGCAGAGGATCTTGGCACCCAGAGACACGGCATCACGGGCGGCGATGGTGGAATCGGTCCAGACCTCCAGCGTCAGCTTATCGTAGTCGCTGGAAGCGCCGACACGGGTGCTCTCCACAGTGTAGTTGACCTTGTACACGGGGGTATAGATACTGTCGATGGGGATCACGCCGATGACGCCGGGACGCGGGCCTTGTTCTTGTCGGCGGAGACGTAGCCGCGGCCGTGGCTCAGGGTGATCTCCATGCTCAGTGTGGCGCCCACATCCAGCGTTGCGATGTGCAGGTCCGGGTTCAGCACCTCCACCTCGCCGTCAGCCTTGATATCGCCAGCCGTGACCTCGCAGGGTCCGGCCGCCTCGATGAACACGGTCTTGACAGCGTCGCAGTGCAGCTTCGTCAGCAGATTCTTCACGTTCAGAACGATCTCTGTCACGTCTTCCTTCACACCGGGAATGGTGGAGAACTCGTGCTGGACACCGGCAATCTTGATGCTGGTGGCTGCCGTTCCGGGGAGGCTGGAGAGCAGGATGCGCCGCAGGGCATTGCCCAGGGTCGTTCCGTAACCGCGCTCCAGGGGTTCGATCACATATTTTCCATAGGAAGCGTCGCCGGGTGTTTCGATACACTCGATCTGGGGCTTCTCAATTTCGATCATGCAGTACCCTCCTTCATTCATTCTATTGGCGGGCGCAGTGCCTTCCGCGCCCTGATTCATTCCAGTGCTTCGTGAGGGTCAGAACCCTATTACTTGGAGTACAACTCGACGATCAGATGCTCCTCGATGGGCATATCGATGTCCTCGCGGGCGGGCATGGTGACGACCGTACCCTTCAGGGCGGTCTTGTCACGCTCCAGCCACTTGGGGACGGTGACCATGGGGGCATCCTCGGCGGTCAGGCGCTTGAAGGTCACGGAGGAGCGGCTGCTCTCCTTGACCTCGATCACATCGCCCACGCGCACCAGATAGGAGGGGATGTTGACCTTGTGGCCCATTGACGGTGAAATGGGCGTGGTTCACCAGCTGACGCGCCTCGCGGCGGGTCATGGCGAAGCCCAGGCGGTACACCACGTTGTCCAGGCGGCGCTCCACAAGGCTCAGCAGGTTCTCGCCGGTCTTGCCGGGCATGGTGGAAGCCTTCTCATAGTAGGCGTGAAACTGCTTCTCCAGAATGCCGTACACGAACTTGACCTTCTGCTTCTCGTTGAGCTGGATGGCGTACTCGCTCTTCTTCTTTCTCATCTGGCCGCCGGGGTTGCGCTTGGTCTCCTTCTTGGAGTAACCCATGACGGTAGGAGAAATACCCAGCGCCTTGCAACGCTTGGCGACAGGCTGCATATTCTTAGCCATGATTTAATATCCTCCTTTTTCCGATTACACGCGACGACGCTTGGGGGGGACGGCAGCCGTTGTGGGGAATGGGGGTGACGTCCTTGATCATCGTCACTTCCAGGCCCACGGCCTGCAGCGCGCGGATAGCCGCCTCACGTCCCTGACCGGGCCCTTCACAAAGACCTCAACGGTCTTCAGGCCATGCTCCATAGCAGCCTTGGCAGCCGTCTCAGCGGCGCTCTGGGCGGCAAAGGGAGTGGACTTCTTGCTGCCGCGGAAACCGAGACCACCGGAGGAGGCCCAGGACAGTGCGTTGCCCTGAGCATCGGTGACGGTCACCATGGTGTTGTTGAAGGAAGAACGGATGTGGACCTGGCCCTTCTCGATGTTCTTCTTCTCGCGACGACGGCGAATGACCTTCTTGCCTTTTACGTTAGCCATGATCTATTCTTCCCTCCTTTACTTCTTCTTGTTAGCGATAGTCTTCTTGGGGCCTTTGCGGGTGCGAGCGTTGGTCTTGCTGCGCTGGCCGCGAACGGGAAGGCCACGACGGTGGCGAGTTCCGCGATAGCAGCCGATTTCAGTCAGACGCTTGATATCAAGCGCGGTTTGACGACGCAGATCACCCTCGACGATGTAGGAGTGGTCAATGGCTTCACGGAGCTTGGCTTCGTCGGCCTCCGTCAGATCCTTCACTCGGGTGTCGGGGTTGATGCCTGTCTGTGCCAGGATGTCCTGGGCGCTTTTTCTTCCAATACCATAGATATAAGTCAAACCGATCTCGATTCGCTTATCCTTGGGCAGGTCAATACCGGCAATACGTGCCATAATTTAGAGCACCTCCACTTTCTACTTAGCCCTGTCTCTGCTTGTGCTTGGGATTCTCGCAAATGACCATGACACGGCCTTTACGACGGATCACTTTGCACTTCTCGCACATGGGCTTCACGGACGGTCTTACTTTCATTTTGATAAACCTCCTACTTACTGCGCCAGGTGATTCGACCGCGGGTAAGATCGTAAGGCGACATTTCCACTGTCACCTTATCGCCGGGCAGAATCCTGATGAAATTCATTCTGAGCTTTCCGGAAATATGCGCAAGATCGTGTGTCCATTTCCAATATCTACTTGGAATGTGGTGTTGGGCAGCGATTCGACGACAGTGCCCTCGACTTCGATCATGTCGGATTTTGCCAAGTGTTGATCCCTCCTGGTCTTGATCACTGCTCGCCGCGATAGACGGCGAGGGCTTTACGAAGCTCACTATTTGTGATTTGTTCGCTGCTTCTGATTCTGCGGAAAGTTCCGCGGCCGCCGTCGGAGCGGAGCAGCGCCGCGTGCTTGCGCCGCTTGCGCTTGGGCCGCTCCAGCCGGTCTGCGTCCTTGCCGTCCGCGAGCAGAAGATATTCGTTCTGAACATCCACAACGAAGAAGAGTCTGCCCTTCTCCCTGCCCGCGGTAGATGTTACGAATTCGCTTTCGACAATGTCCATCCGCACGTCCAAGATTTCTCCGGGTCCGTCAGAAGCTCCGCTTCCCCGTCGGTGATCAGTACGTGTTTTCGTAGTGCTGCGGCGTTTTTCCCGTCGGCTTTCCTCACCGTCCAGCCATCAGGCATGACCCGGACTGCCGTCACCCGCGTTCACCATGGGCTCCACTGCGATTGTCATGCCCCGCAGCAGCCGGACCGTGGCCCGGCGCGCCGAAGTTCGGCACTTCGGGTGCTCTCGTGCATCTGCCTCCGATGCCGTGACCGACATATTCGCGCACGACGCTGTAGCCATTGGCCTCAACGTATTTCTGCACAGCCGCAGAGATATCCGAAAGGCGCTGGCCCTCGCGGGCGAATCGGATGCCTTCGAAGAAGCTCTGCTGTGTGACGTCGATGAGCCGCTGGGCCTCGGCGGAAATTTTTCCGCAGGGGTAAGTGCCCGCGCAGTCGCCGTGGAATCCGCCGATGTACGCACCCACATCCACACTGACGATATCGCCCTCCTTGAGCACCCGGGGACCCGGGATGCCGTGGATGATCTCATCGTTGACGCTGACGCAGACGCTGGCCGGATAGCCGCTGTAATTAAGGAACGACGGCTCGGCTCCCTGCGATTTGATGAACCTGGTACACTGCTTTGTCAATTTCTGGGTTGTTACGCCGGGCTTTACCATTCCCCCCTGCTAACGCACGGGCAGCCGCGGTAATTTTTCCCGCTCGGCGCATCAATTCGATCTCGTGTGCCGATTTCAAAGTGATCATTGTACACCCTCTCATTTCAGCACGGCGAGGATCTCGCCTTGAGGTGGCCTCGACCGAGCCCATATCCTCCACCGGGTACAGAACGCTGCGGGACTTATAGAAGTCCTTGAGCGGTTCCGTCTCCCTATGATAGACCGCAAGACGGTTCTTCACCGTCTCCGGTGCATCATCCTTACGGGTGACGAGCTTGCCGCCGCAGACGTCGCAGACGCCCGGTTTCCTGGGCGGAATTGACGATATGGTAGCTCGCGCCGCAGTGCTCGCACACCCTGCGTCCGCTCATGCGCTCGATGGTCTTCGTCGGAGACCTCGAGGGAAACGACATGATCGAACCGGATACCGGCTGCCTCGAGCGCTTCCGCCTGCGCGATCGTGCGGGGCACACCGTCGAGGATGTAGCCCTTCGCACAATCGGATTCGGCAAGACGCTCGGTGATAATGCCGATGATGACCTCATCGGGCACCAGATGGCCTTCATCCATATAGGTCTTGGCCTTCATTCCCGTCGGCGTGCCGTTTTTGATGGCCGCGCGCAGAATGTTTCCGGTGGAGATCGTTGGGATCCCGAGCTCGGCGGCGAGGATCGCGGCCTGTGTGCCCTTTCCCGCGCCGGGAGCGCCCAATAAAATCAGTTTCATGTTTTCGCCTTTCTTACTCGAGGAAGCCCTTGTACTGACGCATCAGCATCTGGGACTCCAAAGCCTGAACGGTCTCCAGCGCAACACCGACAACGATGATGACCGAGGTGCCGCCGATGGCGAGGCTGTAGTTATCCAGAGCCTTGCCGACGATCAGCGGCGCGATGGCCACGATGCCGAGGTAGATCGCACCGAACAGCGTGACCTTGTTGAGCACCTTCGCGATGAACTGGCTGGTGGGCTGGCCCGGACGGAAGCCGGGGATGAAGCCGCCGTTCTTCTTGAGGTTGTTGGAGATCTCAACGGGGTTGAACTGAATGGTAGCGTAGAAGTAGCTGAAGCCGATGATCATCAGGAAGTAGACGATCAGATACAGCACGGACTTGGTGTCGATCGCGTTGTAGATGCTGCGGCCAACGGTGCCCTCCTCGGGAGTACCGATGAAGGCCCAGATGGTGGCGGGCAGGGACGCGATTGTCTGCGCGAAGATGATGGGCAGAACGCCGGACATGTTCACCTTCATGGGAAGGGTGGATGCCTGGCCGCCGTACATCTTGCGGCCGACCTGACGCTTGGCGTACTGGACGGGGATGCGGCGCTCGGCCTCGTTGACATGGACGATCAGAACGACCATCGCAAGCATGCCGACGATCAGCAGCGCGATCCACAGGCAGCCGATGGAGCCCTTGGTGCGGATGTAGCTCGCACCCATCGTGACCATGTTGGGCACGCGGGACAGGATACCTGCAAACAGGATGATGGAGATGCCGTTGCCGACACCGAACTCATTGACCTGCTCGCCCAGCCACATCACGAACGAAGAACCGGCAACAAACGAAACGATGATCACGAGCGCCGGCCAGATGCCCTGCTGCTCGAGGATGTTGTAGTTCTTGCAGATCATGTAGTAGCCAAAGCCCTGAAGCAGGGCGATCGCCACGGTCGCGTAGCGGGTGATGGAGGCGATCTTCTTCTTGCCGGCCTCGCCGCCGTCGCGGGCGAGACGCTCGAGCGCGGGGATCGCGATCGTCAACAGCTGGATGATGATCGAGCTGTTGATGTAGGGCTGGACGCCCAGCGCGAAGACCGTCGCTTCTGCGAACGCGCCGCCGGACATGACGTTGTAGAGGCCAAGCACGGTGCCGCTCATGCTGTCGAGATAGTTGCCGAGCAGCGTCGTGTTGATATAGGGGACGGGGATCGCGTTACCGATGCGGAAGATCAGAAGGATCAGCAGCGTGAACACGATCTTCTTGCGCAGTTCGGGAACGCCCCAGGCCTTACGGATCGTCTGAATCACTTAGACCACCTCTGCCTTTCCGCCAGCTGCTTCAATAGCTTCCTTAGCAGACTGGGAAAACGCAGCGGCCTGAACAGTGACCTTCTTGGTAACAGAGCCGTTACCGAGCACCTTGTAACCATACGCGCACTTGCTCAGGATACCCTTAGCAAGCAGAGCCTCTGCGGTAACGGTCTCGCCGTCCTCGAACTTGTCGAGCGCACTCAGGTTGATGATCTCATAGGGCTTTGCAAAAATGTTGTTGAAGCCGCGCTTCGGGGTACGGCGCGCCAGAGGCATCTGGCCGCCTTCGAAACCGACGCGGACACCGCCGCCGCTGCGGGCCTTCTGGCCCTTGTGACCGCGGCCGCCGGTCTTGCCGTTGCCGCTGCCGTGGCCGCGACCCTTGCGGAACGCTTCCTTGGTGGAACCAGCGGCGGGAGACAGATTATACAGTTCCATATCTGTTCCTCCTTATTTCTCTTCAGTGACCTGCAGCAGATAGCCGATCTTGGCGATCTTGCCACGCGTCTGGTCGTTGTCGGGCTGCACGCTCGTATCGCCGATCTTGCGCAGGCCCATGGAATTGGCAGTAGCAATGTGCTTTTCGTGTCTGCCGTTCAAGCTCTTGACGAGCTCAACTTTTAAATTAGCCATGACGCTCTGCCTCCTTAACCGATGATCTCGTCCACGCTCTTACCGCGGATCTTGGCGACCTGCTCCGCTGCGCATGGACTTCAGGCCTTCGATCGCAGCGCCAACAACGTTGTTGGGGTTGTTGGAGCGCAGGCACTTAGTACGAATATCCTTGATGCCGGCAGCCTCAACGACGGCACGGACAGCGCCGCCGGCGATCACGCCGGTACCGGGAGCAGCGGGCTTCATCAGCACGCGGCCGGCGCCGAACTCGCCGATCGTCTCGTGAGGAATGGTGGTACCATCAAGGGTAACGGTGATCATGTTCTTCTTGGCAGCCTCGAGGCCCTTGCGGATCGCCTCGGGGACTTCAGCGGCCTTGCCAAGGCCGTAACCGACCTTGCCCTTGCCGTCGCCAACGACCATCAGAGCAGAGAACTTGGCCACGCGGCCGCCCTTCACGGTCTTGGAAACACGGTTGAGGAAAACGAGCTTTTCCATGTATTCGCTCTGTTCGCGTTCAAATCTAGGCATTGTATTTTCCTCCTCCCTTAGAATTCCAGGCCGCCCTCGCGGGCGCCTTCAGCCAGCTCTGCAACGCGGCCGTGATACAGGTAACCGCCGCGGTCGAAGACGACCGTGTCGATGCCCTTGGCCTTGGCGCGCTCGGCGATGAGCTTACCGACTGCACGGGCGGCAGCCTTGTTGCTGCCGTTGCCCTCGATCGCCTTGTCCAGGGAGGAAGCGGCGACCAGCGTGTTGCCGGCAACATCGTCGATGATCTGGGCGTAGATGTTCTTTTCAGAACGGAAAACGTTCAGGCGGGGTCTCTCGGGAGTGCCGGAGACTTTGGCGCGAACGCGCTTATGACGCTTGATGCGCTGTGCTTTGGTATCGGGTCTTTTAATCATATCGGCACACCTCCTTACTTCTTAGCGCCGGTCTTACCGACCTTGCGGCGAATGACTTCGTCAGCATACTTGATGCCCTTGCCCTTGTACGGCTCGGGAGGACGCTTTTCGCGGATCTCAGCGGCAAACTGACCGACCTTCTGCTTGTCGCAGCCAGAAACGACGATCTGGTTGGGCTGGGGGACCTCGATGGTGATGCCGTCAATCTCGGGGACTTCCACTGTGTGGGAGTAACCGATGTTCAGGACGAGCTTGTGGCCCTCCTTGGCAGCACGATAGCCAACGCCGTTGACTTCGAGCGTCTTCTTGTAGCCATCGGTGACGCCGACGACCATGTTGTGCAGCAGAGCGCGGGTCAGGCCGTGCAGAGCGCGGTTCTCCTTGCCGTCGTCGGGACGGGAAACGAGAAGCTCAGCGCCTTCCTGCTTGATGGTCATGCTCGGCTGGAGCTGCTGGGTCAGGGTACCCTTGGGGCCCTTGACGGTGACAAGGTTGCCGTCCGCGACGGTGACTTCGACACCCGCGGGAATGGCAACGGGCATTTTACCAATTCTACTCATTGTTTTATACCCTCCTTACCACACGAACGCAAGGACTTCGCCGCCGATGTGAGCCGCGCGAGCAGCCTTGTCGGTCATAACGCCCTTGGAGGTGGAGACGATGGCAATACCGAGGCCACGGAGCACGCGGGGCAGTTCATCTGCGCCGACGTAAACGCGGAGACCGGGCTTGCTGACACGGCGAAGGCCGGTGATGACCTTGTCCTTGCCATTGTACTTCAGGGTGATGTGGATCGTGCCCTGGGTACCATCGTCAACGATCTGATAGCTCTTGATGTAGCCCTCGTCCAGCAGAATCTGAGCGATGCTCTTCTTCATGTTGGAAGCGGGGACATCCACAGTGTCATGACGGGCACTGTTTGCGTTGCGGATGCGGGTGAGCATATCCGCAATGGGGTCAGTGATATGCATAGTGTAAATCCTCCTGATTTAGAGTTACGGTCATGGACCGTTTAGGTCACGAGGTATCAGTGCCAATTTGGAACGTGCCCACACGCGTGTGAACACGCGTAATTGACACTGACCTTTCGCGATCCTTTATCGCCAGAACGTCCATATCGCAACGTTCGTGGTTATGAGTTTGTTTCGGAGGCTCAAGCTCCGAGGTGTCGGGCTGTTGAAAAACTTCAACAGCAGGTTCTTCTTGAGATCTTTTCGTTAGACGAGGCGAAGCGACGCCGGCGTAATTTGTGTACGCCAAGGAGCTTCAACGAAGTATAACGGAAAAAGATCAGAAGGAAGCCTTGCGAACGCCGGGGATCTCGCCCTTGTAGGCTAACTCGCGGAAGCAGATACGGCAGACGCCATAATCACGAAGGTACGCGTGGGGGCGGCCGCAGATCTTGCAGCGGTTGTACTTGCGGGTGGAGAACTTAGCAGGAGCCTGCTGCTTGAGAATCATAGATTTCTTAGCCATTTCACATATCCTCCTACTTAGCGTTCAAAGGGAGCGCCGACCAGGGTCAGCAGCTCGCGGGCCTCTTCGTCGGTCTGCGCGGTGGTGCAGATGACGATGTCCATGCCGCGGATCTTGTCGATCTTGTCGTACTCGATCTCGGGGAAGATCAGCTGCTCCTTGATGCCGAGGGCATAGTTGCCGCGGCCGTCGAAGGCGTTCGCGCTGATGCCGCGGAAGTCGCGGACACGGGGAAGCGCCACGTTAAAGAGACGATCGAGGAACTCCCACATCTTATCGCCGCGGAGGGTGACCTTCGCGCCGACGGGCATACCTTCACGCAGCTTGAAGTTCGCAACGGACTTCTTGGCGATGGTGATGATGGCCTTCTGGCCGGTGATGGTGGAGAGATCACGGACGACGGCCTCCAGGACCTTCGCGTTCTGCGACGCCTCGCCGCAGCCCACGTTGACGACGACCTTCTCGATCTTGGGGACCTGCATGGTGGAGGTGTAGCCGAACTTCTTAAAGAGAGCAGGCGCTACTTCTTCGGTATACTTGAACTTTCAGACGTGCCATTGTGTACTTACTCTCTCCTTTCTTTACAGGGCAGCGCCGCAGTGCTTGCACACGCGGACTTTCTTGCCGTCCTTGATCTCATAGGCCACGCGGGTGGGCTTGTCGCACTTGGGGCAGACCACCTGGACCTTGCTGGCGTAGATAGCCGCCTCGCGCTTGACGATGCCGCCCTCTTCACCCTGCTTGCGGGGCTTGATGTGGCAGGTCACGGTGTTGATGCCCTCCACAACGACCTTGCGCTTCACTGGGAACGGTGCCAAGCACCTTGCCTGTCTTGCCCTTGTCCTTGCCGGACAGAACGACCACCTTGTCGTTCTTTTGATCTTCAGATTGTTCATTGTGTCCGTCCCCTCCTTACACAACTTCGGGAGCGAGGGACAGGATCTTCATGTAATCCTTGTCGCGCAGCTCACGGGCGACCGGCCCAAAGATACGGGTGCCGCGGGGATTCTTGTCGTCCTTGATGAGGACGGCAGCGTTCTCGTCAAAGCGGACATAAGTGCCGTCGTTGCGGCGGACGCCCTTGGCGGAGCGGACGATAACGGCCTTGACGACCTCGCCCTTCTTGACCGTGCCGCCGGGAGTGGCCTTACGCACGGAGGCAACGATGACGTCGCCGATGTTGCCGTACTTGACCTTAGAGCCGCCCAGAACGCGGATGCACTTGATCTCCTTGGCGCCGGTATTGTCAGCAACCTTCAGAGAAACTCTTGCTGAATCATACTTGCGGCACCTCCTTACTTAGCCTTCTCGATGATCTCGACCACGCGCCAGCGCTTGTCCTTGGACAGGGGGCGGGTCTCCATCACCTTGACGATGTCACCAACACCGCAAGCGTTCTGCTCGTCATGAGCCTTCAGCTTGTAGGTACGGCCAACGATCTTCTTATACAGAGGATGGGCGACGCGGTCCTCGATGGCGACGACCACGGTCTTGTCCATCTTATCGGAAACGACCTTGCCGACTCTGGTCTTGCGGGAGGAAATTCTCTTCTCTTCCATTTCAGTTCTCCTCCTTTTCACGGATAACGGTCTTGACGCGGGCGATGTCGCGCTTGGTTTCAGCGATCTTGAGAGGATTGTCCAGCTGATTGGTTGCGTGCTGCATACGCAGGAAGAACAGATCCTTCTTCAGGGAGTCCAGCTTCTCGTTGAGCTGCTCCACGGACATTGCACGTACTTCAGTTGCCTTCATCTCATTCACCTACTTCCTGGGCTTCGAGATCCTCGCGCTTGACGATCTTCGTCTTGATGGGCAGCTTGTGGCTGGCCAGACGCAGGGCCTCGCGGGCGACCTCTTCAGAAACACCGGCGATCTCGAACATGACACGGCCGGGCTTGACTACTGCGACCCAGTACTCGGGAGAGCCTTTACCGGAACCCATTCGGGTCTCAGCGGGCTTGGCGGTTACGGGCTTATCGGGGAAAATCTTGATCCATACCTGACCGCCACGCTTGATGTAGCGGGTCATGGCGATACGAGCGGCCTCGATCTGATTGCTGGTGATCCAGCTGGGCTCAAGAGCCACCAGGCCGTATTCGCCGTAAGTCACCTTATTGCCGCGCATGGCCTTGCCGGTGAGGCGGCCACGGTGTACTCTGCGGTACTTAACTCTCTTAGGCAGAAGCATTACTGAGCGCCTCCTTCTTTCTTTTCTGCGGGCTTGCGGAAGCCGCCCTCGGGGCGAGGACCGCGGTTGAAGCCGCCGTTCTGACGGTCGCGATTGAAGCCGCCGTTCTGACCATCGCGGCGGAAACCACCACGGCGATCGCCGTCACGACGGTTGCCGCGACGCTCACGACGCTCCTGATAGGGCTTGCTGGTATCCAGGGTGCGCGGGGTGGTGCGCAGTGCCTGGGACAGGATCTCGCCCTTGTAGATCCACACCTTCACGCCGATGCGGCCGAAGGTAGTAGCAGCCTCAGCAAAGCCGTAGTCGATGTCGGCACGCAGCGTCTGCAGGGGGATGGTACCCTCATGATAATGCTCGCTGCCGGCGATCTCACGGCCGCCCAGACGGCCGCCGCAGTTGCACTTGATGCCCTTGGCGCCGGCGCGCATAGCGCGGCCCATGGCGTTCTTCATAGCGCGGCGGTGGGAGATACGCTTCTCCAGCTGGGCGGCGATGTTCTCAGCCACCAGCTGTGCGTCCATATCGGGGTTGCGGACCTCGACGATATTCAGCTTGACGGTCTTGCCGATCAGCTTCTCCACATCCTTGCGGTACTGCTCGATCTGCTCACCGCCCTTGCCGATGACCACGCCGGGGCGTGCCACGTGCAGATAGATGGTAACGACCTCGTTGCTGCGCTCGATCTCGATCTTGGAGACACCGGCGGCAAACAGCAGCTTCTTCAGGTACACACGGATCTTGTGGTCCTCGACCAGCAGATCGCCGACCTTCTCATTGCTGGCATACCAGCGGGAATCCCAGTCCTTGATGACGCCCACGCGCATACCATGGGGATTGACTTTCTGACCCATTTAACTGTTCCTCCCTTTCTTAGTCTCTCTCCGCGACGGCCAGCGTCACATGAGAGGTTCTCTTGTTGATGCGATAGGCGCGACCCTGTGCGAGGCATCATGCGCTTCAGGATAGGGCCGGGGGTGGCGAACACCTGGGTCACGACCAGCTTGTCGGGATCCATGCTGAAGTTGTTCTCCGCGTTGGCGCAGGCGCTCTTGAGCAGCTTGACCAGAGGCTCGGAGGCGGACTTCGGGGTGTTCATCAGGATCGCCATAGCAGTCTTGGCATCCTTGCCGCGGATCAGATCGCAGACGATCTGGACCTTGCGGGGAGAGATGCGGACGTATCTCAGATATGCTTTCGCTTCCATATTACTCTGCATCCTCCTTTTTTAAGCTTTCTTGGTATGGCCGCGGAAGGTACGAGTGGGGGCGAACTCGCCCAGCTTGTGACCCACCATGTCCTCCTGCACATAGACAGGCACATGACGGCGGCCGTCGTGGACAGCGATGGTGTGACCGACGAAGGCGGGGAAGATGGTGGAGCTGCGGCTCCAGGTCTTCAGCACGTTCTTCTCGCCCTTGGCGTTCATCTCTTCAACCCGCTTCAGCAGCTCAGGGGCAACATACGGGCCTTTTTTGATAGATCTGCTCATATTCTCTTGCCTCCTTTACTTCACGTTGCGACGCTTGACAATGAACTTGTCGGTCGGATTCTTCTTCTTGCGGGTCTTGTAACCCAGAGCGGGCTTGCCCCAAGGGGTGACAGGGCCAGGACGGCCCACGGGGGACTTGCCCTCACCACCGCCGTGGGGGTGATCGCAGGGGTTCATGACGCTACCGCGAACGGTGGGACGCCAACCCATGTGACGCTTACGACCGGCCTTACCGATCTGGATGTTCTCGTGCTCCAGGTTGCCGACCTGACCGATGCAGGCCTTGCAGTTGGTACGGATGATGCGGACCTCGCCGGAAGGCATACGGATCTGCGCGTTGTCGCCTTCCTTAGCCATCAGCTGGGCGTACGCACCGGCGGAGCGAACGAGCTGCGCGCCCTTGCCGGGGTGCATCTCGATGTTGTGGATGACCGTACCCACGGGGATGTTGGCGATGGGCAGGCAGTTGCCGGGCTTGATATCGGCAGCGGCGCTGGAGATCACCTTGTCACCGGCAGCCAGACCCACAGGGGCTACGATGTAGCGCTTCTCGCCGTCCTCATACTGCACCAGCGCGATGTTCGCGCTGCGGTTGGGGTCGTACTCCAGACGCAGGACCTCGGCGGGCATATCCACCTTGTCGCGCTTGAAGTCGATGATGCGGTACTTGCGCTTTTCGCCGCCGCCGCGATGACGGACGGTGATGCGGCCGTAGCTGTTGCGACCAGCATTCTTCTTCAGCACCTCAACGAGGCTGGCTTCAGGCTTCGCGTGCTTGTCGATACCGTCGAAGCCGGAGACAGTCATGTGCCGGCGGGAAGGGGTGGTCGGCTTAAAAGTTTTAATAGGCATTCTCTACACTCCCTTCTCTTACACCATACCCTCGAAGAACTCGATGGTCTTGGAATCCTTAGCCAGCTGGACGTACGCCTTCTTCCAGCTCTTACGGGTACCGGGACGGCCGGCGCCCATGCGCTTGGTCTTGCCATCGTAGTTGATGGTATTGACCTTGGCGACCTTCACGCCGAAGATCTTCTCCACGGCGTTCTTGATCTCGATCTTACCGGCGGAGGGCGCCACCTCGAACACGTACTTTTTGTCGGAAGTGGCGGCCATGGAACGCTCGGTAATGATGGGACGGATGATGATGTCGTATACGTTAGCCATTACGCGAACACCTCCTCGATCACTGTGAGGGCTTCCTTATCGAGCACCAGATACTTGGCCTTGAGAATGTCATAGACATTGATCAGGTTGGCCATGGAGGTCTCGACGCCGGGGATGTTGCGGGCGCTCTTGATCACGATCTCGTCCTTGGCGGGGGTGACCACCAGAGACTTACCGTCAGCCTTAACGGCGTTCAGGAAAGCGCGGAAGTCCTTGGTCTTGATGCTGTCCATCTTGATGCTGTCGATGACGATGATCTCGCCGGCAGCAGCCTTGGCGGACAGAGCGGATTTCATAGCCAGTCTCTTGACCTTCTTGTTCAGAACGTAAGAGTAGCTGCGGGGCTTGGGGGCGAACACGATGCCGCCGTGAGTCCACTGGGGAGCGCGGGTGCTGCCCTGACGGGCGTGACCGGTGCCCTTCTGACGCCAGGGCTTCTTGCCGCCGCCGGAGACCTCGGCGCGGGTCAGAGCGCTCTGGGTGCCCTGCCGGCAATTTGCCAGGTGGTTCTTGACCACTTCGTGCACGACGGCGGTGTTCGGCTCGACGCCGAAGATGCTGTCGTTGAGCTCAACAGTGCCGACCTCAGCGCCGGCCATGTTCAAAACTTTGATAGCAGACATTTCCTTAAGCACTCCTTTCCTTACTTAGTACGGGCGGAAGCCTTCTGCGGGTTACGACCGGAAGCCTTCTGCGGGTTGTTGCTGATACCGGTGTCAGCGTGCTTGACGCGGTGGGTCTTAACAGTGGACTTGATCAGCACCAGACCGCCCTTCGGGCCGGGAATAGCACCGCGGACCGCGATCATGTTCAGCTCGGGATCGACCTTGACGATGTCCAGGTTCTGGATGGTCACCTGGTCACAGCCCATCTGACCGGCGCCGATCTTACCCTTGAAGATACGGCTGGGGTCGGTGGTAGAGCCCATGGAACCGGCATGACGATGGACAGGGGGCCGCCGCCGTGGCTCATGGGGGTGCGGCCGGCGTTCCAGCGCTTCACAACGCCCTGGTAGCCGTGGCCCTTGGTGGTGCCGGTCACGTCAACGAAGTCGCCCTCTTTGAAGGTGTCGGCCTTGATGACGTCGCCGATGTTCAGCTCGGCCGCGTTCTCCAGATCGAACTCGCGCAGATACTTTTGGGAGCCACGCCCGCCTTGTTCAGGTGGCCCATCTCGGGCTTGGTCAGCTTGCGCTCGGGGACATCCTCGAAGCCCAGCTGCACGGCAGCGTAGCCTTCCTTCTCGGCAGTCTTCTTCTGAACGACGGTGCAGGGGCCCGCCTCGATAACGGTGACGGGGATGACCTTGCCGTTTTCGTCGAAGATCTGAGACATACCGACTTTCTTGCCAATGATTGCCTTCATGTATGATCCTCCTTAAAGGTTATTGGTCGGCATAGATTCGATCCCTTCCATTGGGGAGAAGAACGCTTGCTCTGCCGACGTAACCCCTGCCCGCCTCACGCAAGTTAGCGCTCCGGCTGGGTAGCAAGCAAATTCGTTTTGCGCGGGGATATTATATAAGGTGTTTACAGCTTGATCTCGATCTCCACGCCGGCGGGCAGATCCAGGCCCATCAGAGCCTCCACGGTCTTGGGGGTAGAGTTGGTGATGTCGATCAGTCTCTTGTGGGTGCGGCGCTCGAACTGCTCCCGGGAGTCCTTATACTTATGAACAGCGCGCAGGATGGTGACGATCTCTTTCTTGGTGGGCAGAGGGATGGGGCCGGAGACGGTAGCGCCGGTGCGCTTGGCGGTCTCGACGATCTTCTCTGCGCTCTGGTCGATGACCTGATGGTCATAGGCCTTGAGGCGAATGCGAATCATTTCTTTTGCCATTTTTGGTTTCTCCTTCATTGTTGTACGGTTTTTTCACTGGTTGTCGAAGCCGTACGGTGAGATTTTTCTTATACGCTTATCCGTGCGTATCATTCCGGCTCATAAGAAAACCGGCACGAATAAACGGCGAACGGGGGCGGATTCTGTCAAGTCAGATCGCGCTGGATGCCCTTCGTGACGCGGTAGACGTCCTCGAGCGTGTTCATGCGGACGATCTGCTCCTTGTAGTAATTCGCGTGCGGCACGCCCTTGAGATACCACGCGTACTGCTTGCGCGCTTCAAGGATGGCGATGTGCTCGCCCCTTGTCGGCGACGGCCAGCTCAATCTGGCGCACAGCGAGCGCCGCGCGCTCGCGCAGCGGCGGCAGCGGAGGAATCTCCTCCCGTCAAGCGCGGCCTGCGCCTGCTGAAAGAGCCAGGGGTTACCGAAGCAGCCGCGTCCGATCATGGCCGCGTCCGCGCCAGTGAACTGCAGGATCCGTACCGCGTCCTCCGGGCGGAACACGTCGCCGTTGGCGATGACCGGGATGCGCGGCCTCCTTCACCTCGCGGATGGTCGTCAGTCGGCCTGCCCGGCGTACATCTGCGCGCGCGTGCGTCCGTGGACGGTCACCGCCGCCACGCCGGCCTGCTCGAGCATCTGCGCAAGCTGCGGCGTTGATGCTTCCCTTGTCCCAGCCGCGGCGCATCTTGACCGTGACGGGCACCGGCGCGGCCCGCACAACCGCTTCCGCCACGCGCACGGCCTTCTCCGGGTCGCGCATGAGGGCCGAGCCGTCGCCGTTGGAGACAATCTTCCCCACTGGGCAGCCCATGTTGATGTCCACGATGTCCGCACCGCTGATCTCCGCCGCAAGGCAGGCCGCCTCGGCCATGCAGACCGGATCGCTGCCGAAAATCTGGACGCTCGCGGGGGGTGCTCGCCGGGGAAGAGCTTCAGCACCCCCGGCTCTTGCGGTCGCTGATAGCACAGCGCCTTCGCGCTGACCATCTCCGTCACGGTCAGCCGCCCCCAGCTCCGAGCAGATCTGCCGGAACGCGAGGTCGGTCACGCCGGCCATCGGGGCCAGCACCAGCTGTGACGGGACATATACGCGGCCGATGTTCATGGTGAAAACTCTCTCCGCCGCCGTCGCGGCAAAAAATACCCGCGCGCGGGCTTTTTATCACGCGCGGATCGGTGGTATAATGGTAAAAATACGAAACGAGGTGCCTGTCCGTGAAAAGATCCAAAACCTGCCGCAACAGCGACATCCTGGTGCTGCTGATGGCCGTCGGCATCATTCTGGTGCTGCTGGCCTATCGGATTTTCTCTTTTCTGTGCGACGCGGGCACGTTTGTCTGGTGGATGGTGCCGCTGGGGCTGCTCATGGCGGTGATGGCCGCCGGCGGCTTCCTGACGGCGTATCAGTCGTGGAAAAGGCTTCAATATCTGCGCGACCACCCGGAGCGGTGAGTCGAACCACTTCTTCCTTGAAGATCAGCAGCTCCAGCACCACGCACACGCGCTTGCGATGCAGACAATCCGATAGCCGTTCGCGCTCTGCAGCTCCGGCATGTTCACAAAGTTCATGCCGTACCAGCCGCAATCAGCGACAGCGGCAGAACACCGTCGTCACGATCGTGAGAATCTTCATGATGTTGTTCTGGCGCACGTCGATCTGCGTCTGGTGCATCTCACGCAGCTGCAGAGGGTATTCGCGGTGCATCTGCGAAGCGCGGCCAGCCACTGTGCCCGTCCCGAAAAGGGCATCGAACAGATGCGCGGCGCGTGGATCATCCTCCGTCTCCTCACTCAGCGTTCCGCACAGCTCGTCAGCTGCTCATAGTACGCCGCGTACGCCGAGGCTCGCGGCGAATCTGGAAAATCCGCTGCTCAAAGCCGTCCGCGCGCTCACGCAGCAGCTCCTCCTCCATCTCCGAAAGACGGTCATCATATCGCTGCAGCGCGACGGCGTCGTTCTGCAGCAGATGCCGTCAGCTCCGCGGCAACTGTGCGGGCGTCTGCGGCTCCTGCAGGAGTTTCCCTCCGAGCTTTCCCAGCTCGCTGCGCAGAGAATTACTGTCATCGGCGAGCGAAGCCGCTTTGCGTCAGGCGGAACGCGAACTGCCGCCGGGGTACGTCGGATCGCCTTCTGCGGCACGGCGAACGTTCGCGCACGCCGCCCTTCACCGGCTCCGCCCGGCAAGCAGCTCGGCAGAAGCGCGCAGCCACCTCGCCGTCTCGCGCTGCTGCAGCTGCGCAGATGTCAGCGTTCATACAGCTCCGTATTCATCCCGATCACCGCTTTCTCTGTCGGTTCATATTGGCCTCCCCGGCCCGTTCTGTCGAGGGAATTTTTTATTTGCTGAAAATGGGAAGAGCCCTTTTCGGCAGTGAGAATTCGCGGTCTGCGGGCCGCGAACTCACTGCGAGACTTTGATAGCCAAAGACGTGCCGCAATTGCGGCGACGTCTTTTTTTCGTTTTCAGCGCCCACGCTGTGCAGTGTCAGCTCTCTCGGCCATCTGCGCGGCGAACTGCGCGGCCGCTCGCCGATGTGCGGCAGGCGCACAAGGCTCCGCGCTCGTTCGCCGTCTCCAGCAGACAGAAGTGCGGCGGCAGGAAGAACGC